>Ga0126342_10014032_pt1 | contig 14162 bp, 11 predicted proteins | sample Cyp1metagenome_FD_92528 | JGI IMG/M metagenome (GOLD analysis project Ga0126342, IMG submission 92528) | Coral microbial communities from Lord Howe Island, Old Settlement Bay, Australia - Cyphastrea 1 metagenome | ecosystem: Host-associated > Invertebrates > Cnidaria > Coral ...
CAGAACAGATGTCAGATAGAATGCCAGAAAGAATGTCCGAATACATGCCAGATAGAATGTCAGAATACCAGATAGAATGTCAGAATAGATGCCAGAAAGACTGCCAGATAGAATGTCAGAACATATGTCAGATAGAATGCCAGAAAGAATACCAGAAAGAATGTCCGCCGACAGAATGTCAGCATATACAGTATATGCCATACATATTTACATATTTACATATTATATACACATACACCTCCAGACACTATTTTTTTGAATAGTGTGTCAGGGTGGGGATCACTCAAAAGTAATTTAGGATTTTCATATGATTTTGTATAATTGTCTTTTATAGAGCTTTTATCATGAAAAATCTTCGAAAGGTTTCGAAACGGGAGGAGCACCTCCTCGAATGATGCCACAAAGAAAGCAGCATCGAGACCTTGCCAAGATGCTGAAGCTATAATAAGCACCTATTGTTGGGGTTGAGATTTATGGAGATCTAATGTTCTGTAGATTTCAATGAAAACTGGGTTTTGATGTTTTCTATATTCCGTATTCTGATTCTTTTGTCTTCATAGTCCATTTGTTCTACACCTCATTTTTGGGATGTGAAAACTCCAGGGTTTTACAGAGACTCGCCACACCAGTTGCAAACGGCTCTTGTCTTTCTCAGCTCCCCGAGCCACTGACAACGTAGCAGCCCGCGCACTCGAGTTGACGGGGGCAAGCGCATGTTGGGGGTCTGAGAAAGAATGCCGCAAGTTTGTTCAGTATGACTTCGAGTTCTGGGTCAAAGCCAAGCATTTCCCCTCGTTTTCACAGCAAAATAGCTGGTAGTTATTGGATCTTCATCCCGTAGGTATTGACCCATCACCATGTAGTAGGCTACAACATGCTACAACCATAGAACTCACGATGTCATGTGCATCCCATTGCACTCAGTCGGGAATTGCTAGGCCCTTAGCCTTCAGGATTTGATAATGTGCTCCATGTGTTTGAGCATCAAATGGCTTGATGAATTCCTAGTTTCAAGACATGGCTGGCATGTCAACCCACAACAAGCACCTTCTGGGGGAAAAAAGTGTCCCTGAAAATACTGACTGGCTGTTGCCTCCTGATTCATAAAGGCAAGTTTGTATTATCATTAATCATTAAACAAACAAAGAACATCATGCTGACCCCCTGCTAAAGCCTGAAAGCAGTTCAGCTGTCAAAAGCTCTCATCATCCACACATGCACTTCAGTACACAGTTCTTATTGCAAGAACTCAAAATATCAGGGTCTTGAACAAATCCAATGTTCACTTCTTAAATTCATGACAAAGGTTCAATAAAGCTTTGTTTAAGTCAGCAGCCCCTCGCCAAATGTCCCATCGCGTCACCAACTGTTCCTCCTTGAACTTCTTCTTGGGCCTCTTTTGCTTCACTTCTTCCTCCCGCTCCTCCTGAACAAATGCCATGTCCCCTCTAAGATGTGATCAGTTTTACGCCACAAGATGAAATCATCATCGCAATTGAAATATGATGAACAATCATCACTGAAATATCATGACATCATGAATATCAACAACGTTGTTTTCTATGTGATGAATATGTAGTAAACTTCATTATCTGTTAACTGCTGTGAGAAACAAGGAGAAACATATAGAAACATGATGACCATTTTTTGAATGTAGTGTCTTGAACACAATATGATGAACATGTGTGTTTCATTGTGTTTACAAATAGAATCATAGAAACCCCCAAAAAGATAGAACAGTAAATTCCAATCCAAAAATAGTGGCAAACTGAACCTTTTCTATCTCTCAGGGGTTGCTATTTATGTAATAAATGGATACAAGTGACCACAAGTGACCACAAGTGACCACAATTCAGTCAGGTACATCTGATACATCTTCCCTTGATACATCTTCCCTTGGGATCCTCCTCATCCTCGCCAAAGTAGTCTTTTTTGTCCTGGACAAAAAGGGAGATCAAACTTCCGACAAAACTTCCCCGGCTCGACACTGAGTGACTTGCGGTATGGACGTAACAAGCGATGTGGAAAATAAGAAGTGACCCATGTTAAGTTAGTTTCGACTATGTGATAATATGATATTTAATATGTGTGTTATAAATCTACTATAATCTACTACAGCAACGCTCTAATAGATCTATCATCCATAAAACTTAGCTAGCAAACTGGGGCATCGCCTTGCGACTTTCCAAGATGTTCACCATGGGGCCATGGCAAAAAACGCGCCTCTGGTGTCATGCAGGTCTCGTGCATCCACCAAGCATCAGGCCCAAGCGAAGCGAATTCCGACTTCGTGGTTTTGATCTTGCCGATCTTGTCCTCAGGATTTCGTTTCGGAAAAGGTCAAAGAAGGTTGAAACTGTTGAAACCATGGGAAAGTGGACAGTATCCCCAAATAGTTATAGGATGTTATAGGATGTTATAGGGCTGCAGCCGCGAATTGTCCCATCCAATTTTAGGATGTCCGTATCAGTCTGTCGTTGGTATTTCTGTTTTGAGTGAAGTTTTACATAGTCTGATCCCCCGAACAGCAACAGCACCCAAAAACCATGGTTTGGTAGGGGATTTACATTCACTTGGGACCATAGAGTGTTTAATTATGTTTAATTCATATGCGCCATGGGTTTACCATGCGGGTCTCGGGCGGAAGAAATGCCATGGAATCGGGGCCGTGATTCGATCACAAGTGGATAGCTTACTCAGAATACAGTAACTACCTGGTTGGTGGCTGACCTACCCCTCTGAAAGATATGAGTTCGTCAATGGGAAGGATGACATCCCATATATGAAATGGAAAATAATCCAGTCATGTTCCAAAACACCAACCAACAGTAACTAATGAAGAAAACAGTTCAAGAGAGTTGCGTAGGGTCAAAACTGGGCCAAAAAAAAAGGCATCATGATGACATGATGACGAGGATGATGAGGACCCAGGAGGCTGAGGATCACGACCACGACCACGATCATGATGAAATTGAAACTATTATAACCTATCTATCTAAAGATGACCTATAATTACAGAGTTCTCTGGCTCTGAAAAAAATCGACCATTTTCGACCCATACTCACCATACTCAGTTCATTCTTTTTCGAGGCACAAGATATGCACCCATCTCTTACCAAGGTTTGTGGTGCTTCATAATCATGGCACATCGCTGATCTTAGATTCCCTACAAACAAACCAGTTCTTAGCTGGACATCAGATTCCCCCATGTGGCCAAGAAAAAATGAATTTACGCAGCAACTCTTCACTGCAGTGGTTTACGCAACATTTCTACATTTCCCTCCGGTGATGTACCGTCGCCTAGGGCCGAGACCCGTTGCTTGTTCATGCACTTCCAACAAATGGCCTGAAGTAGCACGCAGCGGTGCGGACGCAGCGGTACGGACGCAGCGGTGCTGACTTTTTTCGGATCTTTCGCCGGCTGGTGCAATCAGCATTTTGGAAAATCTATAAATGACAGTCCCTTGTAACAAAAGCAGGATGACAGTTTCTGGTTGGTGGTTTCAACACTCTGAAAGATATGAAAGTCAGTTGGGATGATTATTCCCAATATATTAGGAAAAATAAAAAATGCTCCAAACCACCAACCAGGTTTTGCTTCACCCTTAAATTCACCAATGATCAGCGAACGTGGTCATCCCTGGCCTGAAAACAACCACCGTAGTCTCCAGCTGTGGCCCTTTTCCGGCCACAGTAGACACCGCCCTTCTCCACAACGCTCCTGACGCCGGAATGAAGAATTCGGATTTGTTTCGGAAAGTTCGAAATTAGGTCAGAAATGAGATGGATGGAAAAGTGAGATACCTTTACAAAGAAATATATATGGTTATATATACGACATTATACGACTATATATATATGTATACACAATTGTGTGATTATATAATCATGATCGCATACATAGAATATGCACTTGTTCAACCCTTCGGGTGTGGACAGAAAAAAACAAATATTAGAATATGTATGAATATTTGGGGTAGAAATATGTGAGGTAAAATTTTGGAGTGCACAAACACAGCCAAAGCAAATACCATAGGAATAACGATGTTTCCATATCGAAAACATGTGTGAAACCCAGCAGATTGGCATTTTTTTCGGAATTGATTTGAATCACAGGCGGCTGCGGCAATCCATGCTTCTGTCAGAAACCTGGGAAATGGTCTTTTTCCCGGATCGAAAATGGATAGTCTTCATATTCTATGTACATTTTTTCGATTTCGGAAGATGCTTTTATTCTATGTATACTTGTTTTTTACCGATTCCGGAAAATGCTTTTTGAGGCCAAAATTATCGATTCTATATTCTATGTATCCCATCATGATTATATATGTTCATACATATTTCATTTTATCATAGATAGATGATAATAGATTTATTTGTTTTCTGCTTATACATATATATATATATATATACATTATTATGGACATAATTACATATCTATATGTCTATGTAAGATATTATATATATATATATATATATATGTTATTATTAATATAGTAAAATAACAAGATTATATATATAAGTATATATCTATATGATTACATATATGTGGTTATAGACATATATGATAGATATGATTATATGCATAATTATTAATTATATACATAATATATATATATACATACATACATACCGTTGTTATCCTGTGTGTCTATTCCCCGCATTGTTGTGACCCTTTGAGATCAGAGATATCCCCATGAGGACCTCAAGTTATCATCCAAGCTATTGGTCTTGATGTGTCTTGGTATCCCACTTTGAGCACAGAGAACACTTTGCACCATCCTTGGACGCGCGTGGGGCTGGGGGGTTGTTTGTTGCCTCGACTGGATGGGCTACAAATGGACCAAACTGCTCATGATTAGTAGTTAATAATCAATTGACTGGGGACAAATATGAGTGAGCCACTCCCAATGTTACGCCTGTTACGCTACACCACTTCCCTTGCTGGGGCCAGATCCAGCAGCCAGCCAAAGCGTGTCTCTTCTGGCTCCAGTCTCTTTTCCGGCGGAGGCGGGGGGGGCTTTTCAATGGGCCTTGGTCCAAGGTGAAGGAGCCAAAACCGTTTCCAGCAGCTGAAGCGTCAGAGAAAGCTGAGAAGGCGGCTTTTCCAGACCCTGCAGGACTTTCCAGGCTCTCATCTTGTCCTGAAAATGAGCTCAAGACGTGGCAGCAGTGTCAGATGGTTTGACCAACTGAAACTCAAAAACTTAGCACTTCATTTCTTTGCAGAGGAGCAGAGTTCAGACTGGTTTATCAGGTTCTTCCTTCTCAAAATGCCAATTTATTGGGGGTATAGACCATGTCCCTTCTCAAACCCTACTTGGATGTTCGAAATCAACTGCTTTTCAAAGGGCATCTCGATGCCATCCAAGCCCCACTGAGTTGAGCACAACGGGTTCCTCTTGAGGAGGAGATTCCTGATCGAAAAGAACGGAGCGATCCTCGAGGCTTGAAACTCCGGCCGCTATCCTCGTTCTCAATGTCACCGCATGGAAAATCAATGAAAATCATGCTTTAAAAGAAATGAATATATATATATATTATAAAAGAATATATATATATTATAATATATTATATATAATATTATATATATATACATGTACATATATATATATATATACGGTATATATATATATAGAATTATATATGTATAGAATTGTATAGATACAGGTAAATCATAGATTTTCATGACCATTTTCAATTTTCAATAGGAAACTGTGGAATTACCAGCGAATCCTTTTTTCTCTTGCCATTCAAAGCTTTGGACATCAAAGACTCATCCACACACTTGGTGGAAGCGCCAACTCACGTAGGCTATAGCTTTGTCTGAAAACGGGGGGGCAAAATACTTCATGAACTAGAACCTCATATATGTTCCCAATGATTAAATTTCATGAAATTTGGCCATGTTTGGGGTATCCTCCATTTTGAGACAAACCCATTTTTTGAAATGACTCACTGTCAAAGAATTTTCTGGCGTCTGGCGTGCCGGAAGGCCGGAAGGCCCCTTCGGCCACTGTACGACGCCACTTTGCTTTCGCGGTGAAAAAATGGGCCAAACCACACCATGACATCACCACGGCAAAATACGGAAACAAGTCCATTGGTCAAAACAACTCTGTTTCCCTGACAATAAATATACAACAGTACCACTTTCATCACATACACATCATGACACATCATGAAAATCACCTAAAAAGTGACTGAAACAATCCCGTCCTCGTACACAGACTTGACTCTCAAGCAACTTTTTCTAGGCCTCTCAGCATTCTTCTTTGGCACGCACCGACAGATCCATCGCCAGCTTTTGGTGGCAAGACCAGGTGGATTGGCCCCAGCATCCCTGAGGAGTTTCACCATGGCCGCGTTGTCCAACTCAATAGCTACTTCGATGGGAAGAACCGGGCTCATTTGGATGCAGCAGGACTCGAGGCGCCGGGGGCTGAAAACATCCTCAAAGCCATGACGTTCCAAGAAGGACATCACCAGCTGCTTGTCGCGGTATCTCATGCCTGGTGACTTGGGAGACCTATCAGACCTATCGATAGGTTTGAAGATGAACGAGGCCGGTGGAATCGGGAAAATGAAGAAAAGAAACACCGCAGACCGCAGATCAAAACGGCTCACATTTAAAGTTTCTGGAGCCCTTTGCGGCTACGGAATTGGGGATTGAGCACCCAACTTTGGCGGTTTGGACCCCGGGGAACTTGTGGAGCAGTGTGTGTTTTTCCACACGCATTGGCTTTTGCATCATGGCGAATCTGATCGAATCTTAGCCTGCCAAAAGATGGCCATGAACTATAATCTATAACAATAATATGTATATAATAATATATAATATTGTTTTTCTTCAATCTATATAGATCCCGAAGGCCGAATCCGAAACAATTATATATATGTATAATATATATATATATATACACATATAATTATACATATATATATATATATATATATACACATACAAATATACACGTATACATATATATATATTATTCCAATCTCTATTTATCCCAAACTATTTCCCCAGCTATAGCAAGAAATGGATCCATATCTTGTGTCGTCCCCAAAAGGGCCTGGCCACCTCTCTTCGGACTCCGACTCCTGGCCATTTTGGGCCCCGAAAATGCTGATGGAATGCCGTATATCCCCAGTTATGATCGTTTCAGCATGGTCAGAACAAAATCAAAGCTTTGGGATGGCATGGCTTTTATTTTCAGACAACCCTCTTTGTAGATAGAAGTAATTGCATGTAATTACATAGTCAGGGAACATATCCAGCAGAAGCTTTACATCCCTCTGTGCTTCTGGTCACCTCAAGACTAAATCATCTTTGACGTATCGCGTCCAATGCATGTCGATGTGTTCCATACCTTACCACAGGTGATGCAGAAATGATAGAAGATCGTACAATCATCCGCACAGCTCTTGTCGTGCAAAGACTAGGCTAGAATAAGTAATCGTCTTGGATGAGAACCATGGCGTTGGTCGATTTAGCTGTAGACATGACTTGATTGGAATGATGTTTATCGTGGTATTTTGTAGGAGACATGGTCAAACATTTCATAAAGTTTCAAGGTCAGAACCAATCAAGCACTTGCTGGTTATCAAAATTGAATGGAAACGGAACATATCCCAGAAATGCAGATGACTTTGACACAAGATCAATACTACAAGTAACAACCGATATGTAGTTCCACTGGGGGCAACCCCACTTAGCTTGTTGGTGTCCCAATTATTGCCCATTTAGAGGCTATTGAAATCAATCATACATGCTGTATACTGGCATACACAATTCATAAACCGCTGAAGTCAAAATACCATAAAATACCGTGGGTTTCCTTGGTTTTGACTCATCCAACCATCATTGTTTTCCCACTTGTTCTTTCTTGTACAGTACAACCCACTCTTCAATAAACCATCATGTATCAATTATGAATCGTAACATTGCCGTTAGAATCCATCTTTGCCCCGATAACAAGAATATGACCTGGCTTAACATGCTTTTTAGGGCGTAATGAAGCCGCGCTTCACCAACTTAGAATATCAGCCACAAAATACAATGCCCCCTATGATCAAGCAGACAATGAAAAGGCGTTCTTGATGGCCCTGGAAAGAGCAAGTGAATCCCTTCCACCTACCCTCTGGTAAACTAACATAGCTATTGAAAATGACCATTTATACAGTAGTGGTATTTCCCATTAAAAATGGTGGATCTTTCCATAGCTATGTGAAAATTTACCAGAGGGTATTTTTCAGATCAACAAGTTACCATAGTTTCTCATGGGAATCATCCCCACCCGGGGCCCATATCCCAACTTATGGCTTAACAACATTTTATTGCCATGAATACCCTCTGGTAAACTAACATAACTATGGAAAATCACCATTTTTAATGGGAAAATCCACTATAAATAGCCATTTTCAATAGCTATGTTAGTCATTACCAGAGGGTAATCCCAACTGCACCCCCAACTTGATATCTAAAATATTCCCCATGTCAAAACACCCTTCCCGCTTGGATCCGGAGATGAAAAAAAATCCCATGAGAAATCCCCAGAACATATTCCCAGTCCATTGGTAGCGAGATCATGATGATTCAGCCAGATTTAATATTATCCACATTTATATCATATATTCTTGGTTGTATATATATATAGTTATATTCCCATAATTATTCCCATAACTATTCCCATATATATATAGTCCCATGATATTTCCATATGAAAAACATCACATTGACATACACTAACCATAGATTCCATATAATGATGAACCATAGTTACATGATCCCATATAGTTCACATTATCCATACACTATCACATACACAAACCAGATCCAGCCCACGTTTCGCACCTCTTCTTGGGCTTCTCCTTCTCCGGCTGCTTCTCGCGTTCGGGAGGAGGGCTGGCGGCCGACACCGTCACCGTGACCTTGGGCGCCTCGGATGCGGAGATCTAGTGGAGATCTGGGAAGATATGGAAAAATACGAGGAAAAATGTGGGAAATACATATTTTCAATGGGGAAAATATGCGAAAATGATGACAATTGATGTAATTGATATAGTTCTGGGGCAATTTTCAGTCAAACACCCGACAAAAATCATTGGATGTTGCAATTTCGGCCATTCAATGTTTGGGAAAATCGACTTTAGACTTTTGGACCCTTTAAGACACGAAATAGTTGGAAAACGGCAAGACACGGCTTGCCATGTTCGTTCGGTCGAGTCGTTGGGGTACCTTTGTCGACCAACTTCTTGACGTTCTCGCACCAAACCATCCAACATATGGACCCCTGAAAGCCCAGCACCGAGGGCTAGAGCTCCAGCTCAACCCTCAAAAGGAAACTGGGCCCCATGGATCAAATCCATGGTTTTTCGTGCACTGATTTTTACCTTTGAAAAAATGGTTGGTGAGTTTTTCGATGTTCATCAAAGCAGAAAAGACAACGTCGTACAGTCATACGTGATATGACTCGTGCTTGAATACAGTACATTTTAACTTTTGCTTGGTTGTTTTCCCCATATTGGGTTGCTTTTGCTCCCCAATCTAAAATTATTTATAGTATAGTCCTTGTTTTTCCGGAAATTTTGGGTGGTTGGGTTGGCCAAATATGTCTGTTTCTCCTTTAAAACACATTGTTGATTGGCAAAATCCCCATGGCCCCGTTGCTCACATCATTTCCATTCAATTTCCAGTTTATAATGTGGCAGTCATCTGTCCAAAACATGGAGCCCGTTGGCTACATCAAATCTGTGCAACATAACCAGAATCGACCAGCAAATGGGGAAAATTCCAGTGTTCATTCGCCAAATCCGCATGTTCTTAACAACCACCCTGAACGAGCCGCGGCCCTTAGCTTCCAACGGCGCCAAAGGCGCGACCAAGGTTAAGCGCGGCTTGTTGCAACTCGGCCTGCAACCGTGGGGCCGGGGGGGCAACAAAAACGATGGCCAATTATTTTAGGTTTTGTTGGCAACCCACGAAAAGGATATAATTATTATATTATCACGTATATATTATTGTTTTTATTATTATTACTATTATTATTAATATTATTATGATTATTAATATTATTATGATTATTGTTATTGTTATTATTTATAGACTAGACATAATGTGATACATAATGATATGTAAATATATATATGATATGATATGGATGGAAGTTGATTTTACAAGACAAACTATTCCAACAAATACAAATACTCCAAATTTATCCAAAATTATGGCAACTTACATGTCTCATAAAATGGTCGTTGCTATATATATATATATTCTGCGGAAATTCTCCTGACTGGATCCTGGCCACTTTGGACAGTTGGTCAGGCCAGGGGTATCCTCACGAAAAAGATGGAACAGTATATAGTGTGGAAAAGTATTTGCCAATGTACCATTATGTACCACTGTTTCAGTAGGGGCCAACACATACATACATTATGTCGATGTAGTTGTTTTTAATATTTTGGGGGGGCTTGCAGATTGCAACTTAACAGCGACCAACCTGGCACAAATGCTGCGACCTGCAGGATTTTCTCGGACCTCTGAAGCTCTCTGGCTTAGTGCCGTGACATCAGAAGTGGACCTCTAGCCCTGATGCCCTCCTAAAGCTGCCAAAAATCGGGTCATGCGGCAGCACTTGTGGTGCCCAGACCATGGAAAAAATCCCTGGTGGACGTTGTTTTTGCGACTCGAGCCCCAAAAAACATGTGTGGATCATCCATTTATTGAATAAGAATTCTGAAAGATGAACAACACTACCCTGCCGCAGGATCTTGAAAAGGTTCTCCGAGTCCCAGTTTCGACTCACGTCCTCCACGAGTCGTTACTGGACTTTGATCTACTTTAAGATCACTTCGATCACTTCTTCACGTGATTCAGAGTAATATCCATGGGCACAGCTTGCAACATGTCCTTCACGGGGCAATGAGCATCCACAGCAGCTTTCAACTGCTGAATGGTCTCAGTGTCAGCAGGCGACTCCACTGTAAAGGTGCCCTCAATCCTGAGATGAACGATTCATTTTGCCATCAACATGGCCAACATTGGCCAAATGCATCGCATGCAACAAATATCAAAAAGTATTGAATTTTTGAGTGAGACTAATCATGAAACATAGTTCTTCGGATATCGCGAAGGATAAACACTACTCAGTCGCCCAACAAACTGAGGTTTTATATAGCGATGAGGTTTTTAGAGGTTTATCCCAAGGTTCTAAGAGTGTTTACAGTATCCCGTGGGGATTCCGGGTGGTCTCAGAAATTACCCGTAACTGGCTTGACCTCGATTCAATGATCGCCCATGTTGATATGTTGGAAATCATTGCCAATCTGGTAGATAACCTACACCTGTTTCTTAGTTGCTTCGTAAATCCCCATTTAGGCAAAACCATGAGCTGTAGCAAGGTATACCCAACCCAGGTTCAAAGAATTACGTAGATATTCCCAAACATTGATGGCAACACGGCAACACATTGGCAAAATATGAAGGATGATAAAGCAAAGTACCTTAAGCTGTACCCAACTCAGGGACGGCCAAGACGCTTATTGAATCCACTGCGAAGAATCCGCGCAAATCGATGTGACCCGTAAGCTCCACTGACACGCGCGTCAGTGGCACACCCATGGCATTGGCGAAGGCTTTGGTGGTGATCTCTTGACAAGCACCCAAGGAGAATAGCAAAATCTCCACCTCAGCCCATGAAACTCAACCATCAACTTTAAAGATAAGAAAAGGAGAAAAGTAAATTTGGGGAAGTCCCATCGCGTACAACATGTTTACCTCTGGTTGAAGGCATGTCGAAGCATCTTATGGTGCTTCAAAGAGACCCAAAGGTGAAAGGAAATTGACAAATGAAGGGGGAAACAATTGGAGAACATCTGGAGCTACGGTCCCAAATGCATGAACATTCATGAAGAAAACAAATGGGCATCATTTCTATTCCTTTCGTATGCTACAGCCGATAGAAACAATATGGAAAATCCACAGGGAAACCATGCAAAACTACTGGTTTTCCGGATTGTTTCGTTATAGCGCAATAACTACCGGGGGGGGGTCATAAATTTTCTCGTTCCAAACATCTCCTGAACTCGTTGCTAGGTTGTTCAGCATCAAACCTGCGATTGAAATCGTTACTTCATATCCAGTGACCAAACATGTAAGATATTCCCCTTTCAGCAGATCGAATGAGAAAACATAAAGCTGTATAATTACTAAAAATAAACAAAACATAACAAAACATGGAAATTACTTCATACCTTCCCGACTTTCTCAACTTTCGTTGCGTTTTAGACTCCCAGTATGTTCCAGTTCGGATCTTCCCCATCATCTTCCCATGGTCCATGCCATGCCACGGGATTTGGTGCCGAGTCCTTGCCCCCGAAGCTCTCCGGCTCATCTGCCTTGATTGGGAAGTTGCGCAGCTGGCCGTTGCTCACCAGGCCCTCCATGAGTTCGGAGCTGGAGCTGAAGCTCGCTTGGGCCTGGGCCAGCCATGGAGTCCATGGAGTCCATAGAGTTCTTTTTAGTTTTTTGGATGCAATCGTCATGAAAAACCATGAAAAACCATCATCTAATCATCTAACCACCAAATAAGCAAACATCATCTACTTAGCATCTAATCATCTAAGCATCATCGTTCATCGGATCTAACCGTTTCGTTGAGAGCGGCGCAATCAGATTTCGGGATGCAACCAGATGGGTCGAAGATGTTGCTGCAAATGTTGGGATGGTTGGCACAGGGAAAGTGGTGTGAAAAATGCTAAGGGATCATCATGGGGACGACTTGAGGATGTGGCAAAGGTGAGGAAATATGATGAAATGTTTTTTTGTGGAGACATCTTGAACTTCAACAACACCACTTGGCTGGTTAATAGGTATTCTGGTATTCCCATTTTGGTTGACAAAACATACCTGAGAAACCAAACGGTGCAACCCATTTTGACAACCAAACAACAGGAAACCAGGAATCCAGATCTTGGAAAACTTGATTTTCCCGCATGTGTTTGCAGGTTAGGTCAGACATGGTCAACTCCCCCTGATATTGGTGAATAAACCCATTACTTAGGGTCGGTTGGTCCAACAATGAAAGTACAAGACAACACCCAGCAACATGGCCATAGCCTCAGATGGGTCAGATACGTAGTATCAAAGGCTTACTGTAAACATCGTTGCCGGTTGAGCTGCGCCCATTAATGTCAACTCCGGATGAATAACCCCCTGAACTGTTTCATTGGGGTGGTACTTTGCAGCTAGTTTTCACTGGGGGGAGCCTCCCTTTGTGTTCCTCAACCGTTGATGACTGTTCAGGATTGACGGAAAATTCCTGGCCTGGGCGGGATTCTTCTTGAAGTTCGCTTGAATGGCCGCAATGGCCTCTGCTGGACCACCAGAGAATCCGCGGAGACCCAGGGAGGCCGTTCGGCAAACAGCACGGCAACGCAGCAGGCTCATCATGCCAAAGGAAGGAGAGATCTATCTGACCTTTTATTGGCAGAGCCAAGACGCTGAAAGGGCGGCATCAAGAAATATATTGATAGAATGTACTGTATAATAGATAAGTATACGGTAACTACATTTAAATATACGGATTTGTTAATATACGAATAGGTATTTTAGACTACCTCCGGGAAGGTTTTCCTTGGCCCGCCCAGCCATTCAAACATAAAGAATCCAATTCATTTAAACATACTGCAACTACATTTAAATATAGGAACTGGTATTTCATACTACCTCCGGGGCCTTGCCGTCTCGCCCGCCCTCAACATATTTAAATGTCGTTACCGTATATGTATACGTATATACATATATATATATATATATTATGTATGTAAATATTTTTTTATATTTAAACACACATAATATATGTACGTATATAGGTATAAACTATGTGCATATATATGTGTATATATATATGGTGTATACATAGATATGTATTTATATATATAATTGTATATTATGTATGTAAATATTATTGTGTATATATATATGTAAATATATGTACAAAAATATTTATAAATATATATATATGAATATATGTTTATATATGTGTATAAATAAAAAAATCTTTATGTGCACATATATATAAATAAATTGATATATATATATGAATATATGTTAATATATGTGTATATTGTTAACAAAAAGTATTTATGTGTATATA
>Ga0126342_10014033_pt1 | contig 14161 bp, 17 predicted proteins | sample Cyp1metagenome_FD_92528 | JGI IMG/M metagenome (GOLD analysis project Ga0126342, IMG submission 92528) | Coral microbial communities from Lord Howe Island, Old Settlement Bay, Australia - Cyphastrea 1 metagenome | ecosystem: Host-associated > Invertebrates > Cnidaria > Coral ...
CCAAAAACATGCCATGAGGAGTAAAGAGCAAACAGTGAATGAACCAATATCTTTTAGCTGATGAAGCCTACGGGTGGAAAACCTTTCTTGCAAACCATTACTGTTAACCTAGCCCACCCCACCCCCCCCCCCTCTTGAAAACATGATCAAATACTGGTTCGGTTTTCCACCCGTAGGCTCAAACATCCTAACAATCCCTTGTGGCAAATCAAACAGAAACATACCCTGGCCTATACTACCTATAATTACCTATGCCATCCCAGAGTTTAAGGGGAAGCCTGGGGAATAGCATGGAACCACGCTGTGGGGCCCATCTGTAGGGATCCGTAGGGGCTCTTCCCATTTTGAACGGATGGGAGTTGACATCTGATGGGTTTCGTAGAATATACCCATATATACCCTCCGGTAATTTGTTGCAGTTTGCGAACTTGAACATGGCCATAGAAATAGTGAGTTTTCCCATTAAAAAAATGGTGATTTTCCATAGTTATGTAAACGTTTACCAGAGGGTACTAGCAATGATCGGGCTGTGAACCATTTGCGTTAGGATATATTGGGATCATTTGAGATAGTCACTAGCCATCATTATATTCATAACTATTATGATATCTATTAATTTATAATAGTTCTGGCTAATATTATGTCATTCACATTCCAGATATTCCAGAACTTTTATATAGATGATCATATTAATGGATATTAATAGTTACCCAGATGCTCCATGTATGGAATATTTGCCTACATTTGGGCCATTTTGGGGGTAAATGTAGGTAAATATTCCAGCACCATGGAGCATCTGGGTTATAGATGATCATAGATGTTATATAATAGTTAGATATTAATAGTTATTAATATTTATTAATCATATTAATGGATATTAATATAGTTATTAATGATGGCTAGTGACTACATTTCCCTAAGATCCTCCAAGATCTCGGCTACTCCAAGGCAGCTGCAGACTGCTTCTCTCTGCACCCGCTGGCGTTTGGAGTTGCTGAGCGTCCCTGGGATCGAGCGCTGCAGAAATCCCAACAGCCTGGCGCCCGTTCAGAAGGATCGTAAAAGAACTTGTGTTGGCCCATTGGTAGCATTACCCTCTGGTAAACCAACATAACTATGGAAAATTCCACCATTTTTCATGGGAAAATCCACTATAAATGCTGATTTTCCATAGTTATGTTAAATTACCAGAGGGTATATGGTACCCTCTGGTTATGTCAAAATAGCTATTGAAAATGGCCCAGTTGAAATAGTGAGTTTTCCCATTAATAGCATGGTGGATCTTTCCATAGTTATGTGACAGTTTACCAGAGGGTAGCATTATAGAATGGCACGGACTGAATTACTTTATTAACTGGCCCAAATATGTTCGATATTGTTCGATTACTGATTATTCTTAAGGGTGTCTTCCCATCATTGTTGGTTAATCGCCCATGATTGCTGCTTGAAACATCGCGTATCAACCACATGGCAGTTTTGCACATTTGCTGCGACAAAAAAAACCTTGTATGCGACAAAACTTTGTCCCATCAGATCCCATGATGTTTCTTGGTTGCATCCCATACATGTTCATATTCAACTACTATTTTTGGTGAAGTCCCAGTATTGCTATATCCCATTATTGTTGATACCGTTGATGGTTGTTTTCACCCATATCAAGATCTGTGGATTGAATCCCAGATCTGAGGCGAAACTGGTCTTGCTGGAAGAGCAACGAAGCTGCAAGGGATGGATGGAGCATAAAAAAGGCTGGGAGCTAAAGCATAATTAGCATGTCGGTAAGCATAGGTACCGGTAAGTCTGTTCAAATGCAGCACATTTGCCGGAGATTTATATATATATATACATATACCTTACGCTCTAAATCAATGGCCATTTCAGGAATTTCAGGTTCCTAAATTGGAGAGTACCTACCAGGCCTATGTAATGGTACCTGAATGGGCCAACTCTGGCGCCGAGATTTCGCCCATGGGAATTTCATCATCATCGGTTTTGACCATGCCCAAATGGCAATTTTCATGGGAAAATAGATGGGAAAATCATGGTTTTCCCCATTTTTTGCAGGTTTTTTGTAGATTCGATTTGGGGATCTATTTGGTGGCAGCTCCGTTGTTGGCGTTTATGACATTGGTGGTGCCCCTATTTGGGATGCATTTGTTTAGCCTTCAGAACCAGCAAAATCATTTGGCCAATGTAACCTCCGGCAATCAACCATGGCTGGAAACACCATTTATAGCATTTACCTATGATTTTCCCAGCTATTTTCATCTCCATTGATGGGGATGTTGCCATATGTTCCTATGATTTTCGCATATTCCCATGGCTTTTCCATGCTTTTCCTATGGTTTCCCAATTGGCCAAAGGCCAACCCACATGGTTTTGGCCCTTATCATCCCTTATCCACCAACTCCGCCCGAGGCTCCCCTGGTTTGTGGCCGGCGGAGCACGCAAGGAGGTGACAGATAGAGTTGCCTGTGCGTATTCCAAGACGGGAATCATCAAGAATCACTATAGATCATTTTCCTTGGTTTGTGATATTTATGAAACACATGTTTGTGTTTCTGTTTTTTCGGCATTGTGAAATTGTATTGTGCACGGTACCAGCTGGGTTGGGGTTTAGTTTTGGGTGTGTCTTTCGATGCAAAAATCGGAGAAAATCCACAGGAAAGCTAACGAGGGATGGGCGATTCCGAATGGCGATTCCCTGGAAACGATGCACATTTCGTCAAAAACAAGATGGGGGTTTCTTAAAGAGAAGGGGGTTCCTCAGGTCACCATGGGTTTCAATACCAAAATGGTCCAATTTTGGATGACTTGGGGTACCCTGATGACCTAGGAAAGCCATTTGGAAACTTCCAGATGGCTTTTGATGATCCCTCCAATGCTCATCTCCTGTTTTTGAGGTAGAGCATTCTGGTGATGACACTATTAACCCACCCTAAAAATCACCATAAAATCACCATAAAGTCACCATTCAACACTATTACATGAGGCTGTTAAATGATGTTAATGCAATCACTCAAAGATCGGGATTTTAAGAAATGGTAAGCTAATTATGCGCAACCTCACAACGACCTCACCGTATGTGACGGTGAGTAAGGGGCACCACACCAAGAGTCGTTTTATTCAGTGCATACTTTGTGCGTCCTAGTTAGTAAGCCGGTGGTAACTTAAGTACTGTTGAAACCAGTTACCCTCCAGTAAATTAACATAGACCCTGAAAATCGCCAATTTTTAATGGAAACTAGTCTTCCAACCCCTATCTGCCAGGGTCTATGTTAATTTTCCAGAGGGTACATAATGTTACATACATATGGCCATATGGATCCATATGGCGTATCTCCAGCTCCAGCTCCATAGATTTCCATATGGTCATAGAATGGCCGGGATCTCGTTGAGATCCCCAAAGAGTTAACAAATGACATTTGGTTTTGCCACATCACCAAGCTCCTAGAAATATTGGATAGATATACACACATAAATCATATATACATACATGTGGATAATTATATATAGATAATCATAATATATAATAATATATATATATACATATAGATATCCCATTAATAGCCATTGATACCCATTAATATCTATTACTCGTACCGGACTCACACCTCATTGGAACCAGTTCCCATTAACATATGATGTTCCATTCATCCCCGCACCACCGCTTATTTGGCCTCAGCGATCGGACGTCCAAAGATCAGACGTCTTTGCACCTTTGCGCAGTTCTTTAAAATAGTAAAGGTGTAGCCTCCTGCGAAGAAACAGAACTAAACCATGCGAACAACCAAGATCTCAGATCAGGAAATTGACACTCCCACATTCTGAACAATCGAACAATCCCATTCTACCCCCAAAAAAACCAGACGATCAGATATTTTATCATTGGATTTTATTCTGACTTAACTTGGTCTCTGTTCAACACCGCACCCGTCTAAGACTATCCATCATTATCCATCCGAAAGATCCAAGATCATCACATCATCTAAGACTATTTAAGACCATCCAAGACTCCATCTAAGACTATATCTAAGACTATATCCATACTATCCATACTTTTTCATCGCGATTTTCCAACCGCCATGCAGTGCCTGTTGCCTTCCAACGGCCTGGCTGGAGCCGGCCACGAGGCCGGCCTTTCCGCCGCCCCTGCGGCGGAGGCGGAGCCTGCCGAGGCCGCTGCGGAGCCCAGGGAAACGCTGGCAGCGCGGCTGCGGAGGCAGGGATGGGATGGTGGGATGGGGCGGATGGGGATAAATCCTTTAAACAAAATAGAGACTTGAATGGGAAAATAAATGAAAACAACCTATAAACATCGTTAGAATCATATAATTGTTGATTTTTTTTTCAGGCTTGGGGTATGGTCAAAAGATCTGCTACCACTGCTACCATCAAAAGATATGTTGCACAGGTTTTGCAATACTTGACTCGGTGAAAAGTGAGACAGAATGAAAAGAAGGTGTGGCGGAGAAAAAAAACATGATTTTATTTGGGGCCATTCTGAGTCAGTTGAGCATGAAAGAAGTATGGACAATCATGGAAAATCGAGATTTGAAGCACTTCATGGTGGAATTCTTATTGCAAACAAGGGGGTTTTATAAAAAATCTGATTGTTTCCACCGGGTACTTGGGGTACCACTACGCATTGCTTTTGTACTTGACATGTAGACGATCTCAGTTACAAGAATCACACATGAATCAATAGGCAATTCTGAGCCACCCCCGAAGACCTTCATGATCTTTAAATGTCTTAAAAACACATGTTCATTATCTTCAGGTTTGACCTTTTTGTTTATCAAGTAAGCGTTATCCGAGTTTGTGGAAGGTACTGTACCTCTATTATCCAACAGGAACCGTCACTTTTTCGTGGAGAAACACAGACACATGGAAGAAGTGAGGCCCATGATGATGTCATAGGATTCAACCAGCACATGACCCCACCATAGATTTTGAAGACAGCTTTATGAGTGGTTACTGCTTATTGGTGGTTAATGGAATGCCCATTTTCCATCAATTGTCCATCTTGTTTCCATGAATTGTCCATCATATCGCATCATGTCCCATCATTTTCCATCATGTATCCATCATTTTGCCATCCTTTCCCAGTTTGTCATAATGGAACACGATGACGCCTTTGGTGAGTCTCTGTGAGTCTCCTGTGAGTCTCCTGTGCCAGGCAGTCGCGAGAGCGCTGGCAAAGCTTCTGTGCGCAGTCGCAAGAGCAGTGGCAGAACTGCCAAGGACGGCGGCAACCTGCTTCCCATCCAGGAAACCAACAACTACACTATGTATCCCATAGGATCCATGTATGGTATATAGTAGTATATATGCTAACATTTGGGGTATATGGATGGTAAATGTTACCATATATAGCATACATGGATCCTATGGGTATGGTATAGATGTAAAAATTACCGACATAACTGGGCAATTGAATTGTTGGGTCAATACATTGAATATTGAATAATATTGATATGTATTCCATGTATGTGGAGAATCTGGGATGATCAAACTTAAGTTATTGCGATGACGTGTTTTGAAACTTGTTGACAGCCCGGTGACTTCACCAAGATCGACATATCTTCAGGGATCATTCCGGTGGTGCCCTGAAAACAGAGTCGAATGAACCAAGGCGTGTAATTAGAATTCTGGTTGGTGGTTTGGAACATTTTGTATTTTTCCATATGTTGGGAATAATAATCCCAACTGACTCAACTGACTAATACTTTTCAGAGGGGTGGCTCAACCACCAACCAGATTAGAATTTGTAGGGACAATCGATTATAGGACCATTCTCATAATCTTCCCAGGGGGTTTCTGCAAAGTCCACTAACCGTTAGGTCTATCCATCGATGATATATCTGTTTTTTGTTGATTTTCCCACAAAAAAAAAGGAACACCATCATAAAAACATGGTTTTGTTCCATCATTTACCATGGCTTTCCCATGATTTCCATGATTTTCCACTATTTTTCCACCATTTTTACCATGGAAATGTCCATTTACTATGGGGTTTTCCATGATTTCCCGTGGGTTTTTCCACCATGAAATGCCCAGCTTTGAAAAGCCAGGACGCGTCTCGGAAGTGACAGGGCGCCTATGGGAGCGCGCGCAGCGCTCGCCTTTGCTGCAGCGGTGTCCAAGTAAATTGAAGGCCGCGCTAGGGGGTAAGCGCTGGGGGATGGAGAAAATTGCACCTTTTTCCACCAAGAATGGGCAGTTGTTTATATGGCAGTGTGTCAAAACCTTGTACCCCTGGTGAAGATCAAAATAGCTGGTAAATGGATGTTCATTCCCCTAAAAATGGTATTAATAGGTATTGATCCATACCCATATTACATAACCATGATAACTATGTTTTGTAATCAACAATATCCAATTTTTGTAAAAACCATAATAATTATAATTGATCATATGCTGTATAATCAACTGATGCTGTAACTGGATGTAACTCATGTCTCTTCTTTAGTCATATATTCACATATTTTGATACAACCATCGATAGGATATCACTGTACAATCATCAAAAAAGTATATAATCAGTTATAAGTGTTATAGTCTATAAGTCATGATATAGCCAATATCCGGCAAACATGGTGATATAACTTGGATGTAGGGGGAACTCATTAAAGGGGTACTGATTGAATGTTTGAACAACCCTTTTATCAGTAACGCATGGTGTTTGAATGAAATATCCAGCAATAATGGTGATATAACCATATATAACCTGATGTAAAATGATCATCAATAATCATCAGTTGTTGGGGCTGTTTACACGCATTTTTGTGATCTAATTGATAGACCATCAAGTTGGAGCTAACGAGCTGGCTGGGGGATTTCCAGGGCCCCTGGGGGATTAACTGTGACACCAAGATGTGGAAAAAAAACCCAGCGGCAAGCCCATAGGAAAATGATCTATTGAAATGGTACGTGAAAATTATACTCACATCTACCCTCTGGTAAACTGACATAGCTATTGAAAATGGCTTTTTATAGTGGATTCTCCCATTAAAAATTGTGATTTTCCATAGTTATATATGTTAGTTTACCAGAGGGTAGTTTACAGGATAAGCCAGCAAACAGTTTCTCCATCCCCATTTTGGCTGGCGAAACTTAGCTATTCCATGCGATGTGTTGGTGAGTTATTTCACCCATCAGAGCGAACGTTCACCAAAGCTAACCAACGAATTCCTGGTTTAGCATCGTCAAACCCCAAACACATGACAATCAAAACCATGGTGTTTCCTGCAAAACTTCCCTTGGGACACCAACCCATTGAATCTTCAGTTTGTGGCCTTTTTCTCTCGAGGTTACTATTGAGATCTATTAGATATTCCACCGTTGTTATTGTTGTTGTTGTTGTTCCATTAAATCTTCTAATAAAGACATAACAATATATCCTGCATATTCGGCATATTCATTTTCAGTGACCACCTTATTACATATTCAATGCAATATTTAAGATATAAGATCTATCTATCTAAGATCAAAGATCCATTGCTAAGATCCATTGCTAAGATCCATTGCTAAGATCCATTGCTTGTTGAAGATAACCACCTTATATTCTAAGATCCATTGCTAGCTTCAACTTCCTCAGTTAGCACCTGGCCTTCACGGCGCTGAGGTCATGGGATTTCTGTATCGCCGCTCCAGCGTGGCGCTGATCCTGGCGGTCTTCATTTTGGTCGGTTGGCGGGGCAATGGGGCAAGACCACCAGCAAAGATATGGTGAATATATGGTGAATGTTGGAATATCATATGGGGGGGTCCATAAATGGGGGTACCCTTAAATCATCCATTTTAATAGGATTTTCCCTTATAAACCATCCATTTCGGGGTACCCCCATTTATGGACACCCCCATATAGTCATGATATAGTATTGGGATATGAATATATAACATGATATAATGTTGGAATTTAACTAACATGATATATATATATATATCGGATATGACGTGATATATTGTTTGAATATAACTGTAACATTATATAATCTTGGGATATAACTTATAACATGATATTTCCATGATATAACATGATATAACCAGCCATTCTGAAATAGATTGTTTTTTTTAAATATAAACAGGGGTTCTATGAATTATGGCAAAAGTGGGGTGTGGGGTGAGCAGGTTAGCCTGCAACAAAAAGGGATGTTTCTCGGGTCTTGGATTTTCTGGGATGTTCCCTATTTTCAGACACCTAGGAATGGCTTTTACCAAAAGTCCAGGTCCCTCCGCTAACCCATCCAGTTTTAAAGGGCTTGTCCCATAGTGTTAAAAACCAGGTTCAATTCTTGCATGAATTTTCCCAGGGGAAATGATAGGATTTACCCTCTGGTAAACTAACATAACTATGGAAAATCACCATTTTCAATGGGTAAATCCACTATAAATGGCCATTTTCAAAAGCTATTTTGACATAACCAGAGGGTAAACCTTCCACCATTAACATCTGTTTTTGAACTGTCCTAAGTCCAGGTCCAATGGATTGGTTTAAGGGAAAATCTACCGGAAACCCTTGGGATTTTCCCCTGGTTGGTGGTTTCAAACATTTTTTATTTATATGGGATGTCATCCTTCCCATTGACGAACTCCATCATTTTTCAAGATGGTTATTGCACCACCAACCAGGTCCCAAAAAAAATTATGGGGCTTAAACCCATGAAAAATGGGTTCACCAACCCTGGTGGGATCCAGGTCCAATTCTACCCCGTGAACTTCATGATGACTCTGCAGCAGCTGCTCTGTTTGCTGCTGCTGGCACTGCCCAAAGAGATTTCCCGACGCTACGCCACGCGGTTCTTCATTGCTGCTGCGTGCCCCTCGGCGCAACCGCCTTGAAGTTCCACTTAGCAAGATTTGATGAGTGGGTGCAAATATAAATAAATAAATAAATGCATAAATACATATATAAAAATAAATAAATAAATATATATATATAAAATTATATATAAGGCCATAACTTGGGATTATAAACTTATGAGGTTTATAGCCATGGTTACGTCCCATCAGCACCCCAACTGTGCCCTCAAGTAGGGTTGATTGTATGTGAAAGCGAGGGAACACATCCAGCAAAGTGGTTTATCATCAGTTCCATGATTGTTAGCAATTGCCCGTTTGGCTTGTTATCTATGTTTGATTACTCCAGGACAAACCCATGTAGGGGCAGTGACTGAATTATAGGGTTTCAACAAGTTTCAAGGAACCATCGTTAAAAAAATGATCTTAAAAACATAGATATGCAATTATGAACATGTACAGGTGCACAATCAATCATTTCAGACCAGTTTTTTGACTTTTATGAGTAACTCTACTTACCTAACCATAAATTCGTAACCCATTGATATCCCACGTTCATGTCCATTAATCATTGATTAACCATGATTAACCATCAGCAATATCCGTTAGTCTGTTAGTCATTGATTAACCATAACCATTGTGAATACCACACTAATATCCATTCATCATTGATGAACCATCAGCAGCCATTTATTCCTTGGCCCCAGCCCCACTTCTTGGTCAAACTTCTGCGAAGGTCTGAGTATTTTGGCACAGCTCTTGGGTTTCACCAGATGGCATCGCATGTCCGAGGAGCGGTGGAAAGAATGGATCAACAAATGCGTCTTTGTTTTGTGTTATATATCTATATATCTATATAAATTCTACATATGTAGCCTTGGTAAAAATGAGGAGATAGTATCATATATAATTTAATTAAATCAATCAATAAATAAATATATGCACATGTATATATATATTATAATCATCCGCAATCATCCACAATCATCCTGAAGTAGACAATTAGAATAATTATGCAGGTTGTTCAAAGCCTTTTTCCTATTTTAGTGTGGATCTTTTGACATTTCCATATTCATCTACTCCAGGATTATTATTTATACCTACAAAGCTGCGGCTCAAAATTTCAGCTGCGGACCAAGGGTTAAACATGTCAAAGGTCGACAGGTGGTCCATAGGTATGGATCCCTGCGGAACGATCCATATCTGTTTTTTTTTGTGAGCCACAGCCATGTGTATTATATGATTAAATAATATAATTATATATATATATTTATGCATGGTGAAGTATAGAAAACCATGGTGAAGAATCAGAAACTTAAGCCAAGCAATGCAGAAGCATGAGGGTTTGTAAATCATGAGGAGTTCATCACATATTTCTGCCCACCTTCCATGGATGGGCCTTGGTCCGATGACAGAAATTCCCCAGATCTAGGTGGATAGATGGCTGGTTGAACTCCAAAAAACCAACATCCATTGAATTGATAGGGACCAATGATGGGATATGATGGGATCCCTTTCAGCAACAGCCCATAGACTTCCAAAAAACACTTCCCAAATAGGACTTTCAGAAAATTCTCTCATAATTTTTCGCGTAATGTTCCCAAGATATTCCCAAGATATTCCACAACATTCCCATCTGGTTGGTGGTTTGGAACATGGCTTTTATGACTTTCCCATGCATGTTGGGAATGTCATCATCCCAACTGACTTTCAGTCCATCATTTTTCAGAGGGGTTAGCAGCAACCACCAACCAGCCTTGTTGAAATCGGTGCTCTCTGAAAAATGCTTTCCACATGGTTTCCACCGCTGAATTCCAGCAGAAATCAGGAGCAGATGTACTACTTCGGCGTGGCACCAAAGCTGGGCTTTGCCTGGGACTCAGTGGGGACTCATTGGGCGAACAAAAAAACCCATGGCTGCTTTGGAGAGCGTCATTTTAGTAGAGCTTTACCATGCTTTCACATGCTTTCACATGCTTTCACAGACTTTAAGATGGTTTTTGATAAGTCTAGAAATGCTGATTGAGTTGTAACATGTTGTGATTCAACGACTCTTTGACTCTTTGACAGGCATAGTATCGGGTCGAAAATGCGCCTGAACGATGAAGTTTTGGGTTCTATTGGTGCACACTCATGCCATGGCGTGCTCTTTACTATCTTGGCAGCAATAGTACTAATTACCTACAGTAGTTTTTGGAGAATTAGCACTATGTTTGCCAGCGAAAATCGCATTTTTCTCCTGGCTTCACCGAATCCCTTTCTGCTCAAACTCCTGAGTTGTTTTGTCAGGTCTGTCGCGATCTCATCATCATCATTTTGGCAATGCGCCTTGACCAACGGACAAGCGAGCTGCAGATTTCTCCTCTTTGAAACCACTAGATTTGGGGGGTACCACGCTATTTTTGTTCACACAAAAGTTGCATGATTAATCATGTATAATCCACATAATGGAGTTCCATTCTTAGTTGAGTTATATCACGTTATATCTTATTACAGTATAATATATATATATAATATATTAAATACATATACACACGATATATGACATTCCCATATATTTCTAGATGATCTTCCCCATAGACCTTCCACGACTCCACGAGGCTCGAGGGGATGTTGGAAGCTCCACTACAGCCGCCGGACTCGCCGTCGCTGGCTCCGGAGCTTCCCATGGAGCAGGAGATGGTGCTCTTGCAAGGTGAGGATAGCGGAATTTCTTATGGAAACATGTGGAAAAATAGAAATCGGGGATTATATATCTGATGTCCCGGACTATAAATCCCGGATTATCTGTTTTTTTTTAACATGATGTTGCTGATGTTTGATGTTTTTTTAGTTGGGGGGGCTCTGGACTTCCATTTGAGTGATGGTCAGGTGCTTCAGCCAGAGGCCAGCTGGGCATCTTCGGGATGACAAACCCTCAGTGTTCGATGGACAATTTACCCATTTCGAATGGGTAAAACAACGAACTAAATGGCACCTTTCAATAGCTATGTAACAAATTCCCGGAGAGTATTATTAGTGATGAAACATGATGTATGTTTTTTTCTCCCCTCACGCACGTATCAACGTATCAATGTGTTAATAAACATTCATGCTGGAGCAACACTCCATTTTCTCAAATTGCAGACAACTGGCTTGCACTTGTGAGATCATTCAAACACAAAGTATCAAAGTATCTACGGGTGCAACCTTGTTTTGAATGATCACCATTTGGGAGGGTAACCACCATGAGATGCTACCTGTTATGTATCTATAGGGTGCTTGCGGTGCTTGTTCCAGCGGCCATTGGGCCGTGTCGCCATGGATTCAGGAAGCCAGCTGCCGGACGTTTGGCGAAGAGCCTTGAGGACAGGAATGGAATGGAATGGACCAAGGGCTGTCCATGGCTGTACCATATAAGTTAAGGCATTTTAAGGCCATAGATTGTAGGGATATGCCGGATATGCCTTTACATAGGCCCTTATGTATGGTAGGTACCTCCAATTAAGGTTCCTGAAATGGCCACTGAAAATATGCCGTTTCTATGCTATATATTCTGCATGAATTACGTAATGAGCTCATATCATGACGTCACTGGAATGATCGTTAGATTGCGGGGAATCATCCTAGTAAATTATTGATTGTAATTCAGCCAGTTTTGTTTGCCTATGGATTTTCGGGTATAACGTGGGATAATAACGTGGGATATATAATCGTAAATATACCCTACTTGGATGATTCGGGATGTTGTGTGGTGACTTGTAACGACTGGCGATCCTCGCCGGCACGTCGGATGAACATGAAGAAAGCATTGCGCATGTTGAGAAGCATTGGCCTTTTCTCCATTCTCTTGCTCCTTCTTGGAGGTTGGTGATAAAAACTCAACCTCGGTATCTCAGTATCTCAGTGCTGAAATATACTAGCTTCTGTTGTCAGTCCCTTCCACTGGCTCAAACCTTCCAAACGACAAGTCACTTAAAATATCTCGAAACATATAGTAGAAACATCGACACACGTCGAAACCATCAACCAAAACGGAAACACTCAGAAAACTTCCCAAGAAATCTCCCTAAAAATAATCATTCTCAGAGTTTACTTCATCTTTTTTCTCCATTTCACCGTAGATTTCTCCAGTTTTCCCACATTTTTCCCACCTTTACGGCCGCCCCCCGTGGCCTCCACGGTGGGCCAGGCCCCAGCTGGACCCGGTGACGGAGGTGCGGCAGCTGCTGCTGGCGGTGCCGCAGCTGGCGGCGCTGGGCATCGTGGCGACTTGGCGATCGAAGCAACGAAAACAAGAGAAACAGTGGATTTAACCATATTATGTTTGTATTATAATCCATTATCAGCCATAGTGGAACCATATATAATTAATTAACCATATTAAACAGCGGACAATATGGATTAATATGGATTAGAATTAAGCATATGAAATGATTTGGATAATGATAACCACTATAACATTATTAAACAGTGGATAATGGATTATTAAACAGTGGAACCATATATAATTAATTAACTGGTTGGTGGTTTGTTCATGATAATCCATTATCAGCTATAGAAATTATTTTTCCATATCTTGGGAATAATGATCCCATTAACCATATTAAACGGTGGATAATGGATTAATGATTAATGATTCATACTTAACTGGTTGGATTTTTATAGCTGATAATGGTTAAATCCACTGTTAATGGTGGAATCCACTGTTATTAAATCCACTGTTGATAATAGACATAATGAAACCATTTAACCATATGTCTGTATTATAATCCATTATCATTATCTACTGTCTAATAATGTTATAGTGGTTATTACTATCCATTATTATCCAAATAATTGATTAACTGGTTGGTGGTTTAGTCCATTATCCATTATCATAATCCATATAGTTAATTATTAATGATTATAATGATAACATATGTCTGTATTATAATCCATTATCAGCTATAGAAACCTCCATAATGGATTATTAAACAGTGGAACCATATATAATTAATTAACTGGTTGGTGGTTTGGAACATATGTCTGTAAATAAAATGGATTGGAACTTAAATGGGTTTAACCATATGTATGTATTATAATCCATTATCATTATCTACTGTTTAATAATGTTATAGTGTTATAGTGGTTATTATTATCCAAATAATTGATTAACCATATTAAATGATTTGGATAATGATAACCATTATAAACAATATTAAACAGTGGGTAATGGATAATGGCTTATATGCTTATTAGCCATAGAAACCTCCATATATATATAATGGATCAATGATTAATGATTATCCATATGAAATGATTTGGATAATGATAACCACTATAACATTATTAAACAGTGGATAATGGATTAATGATTAATGATTATAATTACAGTAAG
>Ga0126342_10014034_pt1 | contig 14161 bp, 11 predicted proteins | sample Cyp1metagenome_FD_92528 | JGI IMG/M metagenome (GOLD analysis project Ga0126342, IMG submission 92528) | Coral microbial communities from Lord Howe Island, Old Settlement Bay, Australia - Cyphastrea 1 metagenome | ecosystem: Host-associated > Invertebrates > Cnidaria > Coral ...
TAGATAGAGATAGATTAGATAGATTAGATAGATTAGATAGATTAGATAGATTAGATAGATTAGATAGATTAGATAGATTAGATAGATTAGATAGATTAGATAGATTAGATAGATTAGATAGATAGATGCATAGATGCATAGATGCATAGATAGATAGATAGATAGTTAGATAGATAGATTGATAGATAGATAGATAGATGGATAGATAGATAGATAGATAGATACATACCAATGCGATGTGACATTTTTTTGGACAACTGGAGGCGTGCTTGCTGAACCTATCACAGGTCTGGTTCTTGTTTTGATGTCGTCCAGATCCAGAGTCCACTGATTCATTTGATACGTCATGAAATTTGTTGCAAAATGTTGCAAAAATGATAACATGCTGCTCATGATGAAGAGTTTGAATCATGATTTGCATTATCAGATCATCATGAGCAGCATATTTACCTCATGATGTTTGTTTCGTTCTTGTTGAGCTGTGCACCGGTGAGGCAACACTGCTCCAGCTCCCGCTGCTCCAGCTCCATACGTGATGCCTTCTTTCGAAGCGATGGACACAAATCGCGATGGCGTGATCTCGCGAGCGGAGTTCCAAAATGCAACTGCAGGCAAGGGGGGCCAACAGCAGGCTACAGAGTTCCAATAGCAGATTCAATAGCCTTTTGTTTGAAGTGTCCTTTACGGTAAAAATGAAAAATGTGCAGAAGTGACGAGAAGTGTTTTCGATCTACGAACTTGTGCGATTCTTATCAGGCTGACAAATAGCTGACCTGGCAGTTCAAACACAGAGTCTTGTTTGCAGTCTCTGAATCCAAAGTTTCTTCCCGACCAGGCATGGTTTATGCAGCTCCACGTGGAACTGTAAGGCCGGTGGTGTGTGGTATTTCCATGTCTTGTACTCGCATGCAGTGTCCTGGACTTTAGCCATACAAACTAGGTGCAATCAAGTGATTAAGTGCAAATGCGTGTAACTTCCTAGTGTAACTGTCCATGTCTTTGAGACACCCTCAAATCCATGTCCCAAATGAGGTCAGTATCTCCCTTGCCGACACCATTGCCGACTCCTAGGCCTTTGCTTCAATCTTAATCTGTGCAATTTGCGAAGCAATGTGGCGGTCCTGGTAAACTACTTAGCAGCGACTTAGTATGTCATCAATTTCCCAGTTGCAAACTCACTTGTCAGAGTCGGTGTAGTCCGTTCTCATGCAGCTGCCTGCAAGGATCACTTACGGACAAGTGCACCCACGGGCTGTGCCGGGAGCTTACTTTGTGGGGATGAATACTGGCAACGAAGACGCAGGTCCAAATGAATGCATTTTTTTCTCCTTTCCAAACAATTGAACACATCCAGTCTCTGATCCGAAGTAAAGTGATGTAAATATACAATAGAACACGCTACGATACGATAAGATATGATATGATAGATAGGATATGATATGATACGATATGATATGACATGACATTACATGACATTACATTACATGACATGATATGACATGACAAGAGATGATATATATATATACAATATACTATAGTATGAATGATATATGCCGTAAGACATTTTCTCTAAAACATACATATAAAATCATATACAATGTTTGATACATAATAGACACATGAAAAGGAAGTAACTTACATGATGTATGTAATATACGATATATTACATTGTTCGTATACATTGTGTTGTATTGTATTGTATTATATTGTATTGTATTGTATTATGATTATATTATAATTGTATTATATATATATTCTATTATAATTATATTATATATTATATTATAATTATATTATATATTATAATTATATTATATTATATTATATCATATTTTATAATTGCATTATATTATATTATATTTGATATATTATGTTATGTTATGGTATGTGATGTTATGTTGCGTTATAGTATATTGTAGTACATTATCTTTTATTGTATTATATTACATTTTACTATATTATACTATATTATATTATATTGTATTGTATTATATTATACTATAGTATATATTATACTATTTTATATTATACTATTTTTATGTTATCTTATATTACAATTATATTTATGACTATCACTATAATCATAGTCATAATTATATTTATAATTATGAATATAATTGTATATAATATAATATGATATAATATAATATAAAATGATATAATATGTATTATATCATATCATATCATATCAAATTATACTATATTATAATATAATATAATATAATATATTGTAATATAATATAATATAATATAATATATAATATTTTATTATACTAAACTTTACTATACTATTGCTTATTACTTATTACTTCTCACTCTTTACTTTCTACTTCTTACTTCTTACTTCTTTCCTATCACTGATTACATATTCCTATTACTATTCCTATTACTATTCCATTGCTATATTATACTATTACTTTTACTGTTACGATTACTATCTACGGTAGTACCGGTAGTACTAGTACATTTCTATACTATCCTATACTTTACGTTAGTATACGTTCTATACTATACGTTACTATAGTATACGTTACTATACCATACCATACCACACCATATGGTACTATGCTATAGTACTATATACGTTACTATACGTTATTATACGTTAGTATACGTTCCTCGTCTCCACTCTACTCTACTCTTCTCTGCTATACTATACTATACTTTACTATACTATACTTTACTATACTATACATATTATATAACATTATAATAAAATATATTGTTCTATAATGCAACATTATATGATATGATATGTATATATATATATATATATGTTATTTCATTTTGTGTTTGATGTTTGGTTTTAATCCTATCCTTACCAAGGTCTCCTGATACATCGCGGAGTCCAATCGGCAACGACCACAGCAGGGTTGTTCGTCCATGTCGCTTTGAATGAACGCTTGGATCAAGCTCCACTTGGTAATCACTGGTAATCACTTGGTCGATGGATCAAGCCAAGGTAGACGACTCGTGGCTTCTCCCACAGCTGTCCAGGCAACTTTGGCAATGCGAGCGCTGAAGAATCACAGGGTCTTGTTTCAACGGATTCTGTTGAGATGAAATTGAAACTTGTGTTCTTGTGTCCATCAGGTTCCAGTGCAGACCATTGCGCAAGTGCCTGGCTTCTTTTTATCAACAAAGACAGTCTGACTTAGATGCAGTTTGGTGCAGTAGACTCAGTAGATTTTGCAATTTGGCTACGCACGTTTCAATTGTTTCCAGGTGCCAGCAGCGCAGCACTTGTCTCGGAATGCAAGGTTGATCGAAATTTGTTTTCTTGTGCATCGCTTTCATATATCAATCACACTGTTGAGGCCGTTGACTGTGTAGTGCTCAGCGTCCAAAGTTTGGCAAGAGTTTGGCAAGCAAATCATGCAACCATCACTCAATTCTATGTAGATAACAGGTCCCATCTATACAGATTGTCCCACCGCCTGAAACCCAGACTCAATGTTGGTGTGGAATGAGAAGATGAGTGCACGGGCAAAAACCACTGCCATATTCACCATGTCAAGCAGTTTTCAACATGACATTAAAGAGAGAAAAACGACAAGGGTCCTGATATGATTTGGTAAGATGATGTAAGATGCATGGTGTATATTCTTACGCGAAGGGTGCGCACACACACAAGTTTCTATCCAATTACTGTACCAGCTGTGAATTGAACAGGTCTGAAGCCTCCCAGCCTTCGCACCTCTCCGAGGAACAACGTTGTGTTTGGACTACTTTTGGACTACTTTGGACTGAGACTCCAATGCATCTTTGATACTTTAGGCTCGCGTGATTTGATCGAGGAAAACACAGATTTACAGTCGGTTTATAGCGATTTTGTAATCCCAGAGCTGTCCAGAACTGTTAGGATCTCCTGAAGCGCATTGATGGAGTGGTCTGTTGCTCAGGAGGCTTGTGAGGTGCAACATTGTGATTACATTTTGCAACCTTGTGCAATACACTGAAGTACTCTCGTGTATTGTGCAATAAAACGTGGGGGCAGCGTGCAGTGTAAGTAGCATAAATAGCCAAGCTAACCGGATATGGTGCAAAAGTGTTTAATTATATAGTGTTTGTCGCTGGAGTGATATTTACTGAAAACACCTTGCTGAAAATACGTTCCCACTTGCACATTGAAAGGCACAATTGACAGCCTTGAAAGCCTTGAAAGCCTTGAAAGCCTTGAAAGCATTCCTGAAAGGTATCAGAAATGGAGCGTGAACTCTCAGATGACCTCGCCGCGCAGAGGCCTCAATGGAAGCTCCCGAGATTCCCGTGACAGGACAGGACATCAAAGAACTCTCTTGCTTGACCTGCTTGACCTGCACCTAGGTGCGTAAAGTCACCTCTTGTGGATCTGAAGGATGGCCAGAAGGCAGCTTTGCAGAGCTTTGACCGAGAATTGCTTTGGCCTGTGAACGTATTCTCAAAATTGCTCCAAATCGCTCCAATGCCGAATGTGAGGTTGAAGTGTCCGGTTCGGCTCTCAGAATGCAAGCAACCAACACTGTGATGTCACCAAAATATTGCTGCGACCGTGCAAGGCAATGATGATGACGATGAAGCTGACAACGACAGACAATCCCTCAGTTCCTGAATTCTCTGCAACCCCCCACAAAGTTTTTAGAACTCTCACGATCGATAGCACAAGACTTTATGAACTTTATGTGAGGCACCATTGATTGGATCGACAAGCAGATCCGCAGCATCGAGAGTCGTAGGGAGGCATGTGAGTCCAGGCAGGGAGACCGATCTGCACAAGCTCTGGATCCATCTGTCGTTGACACAATGTAAAACCTACGGATTTCGACACATTTCTACGGTCCAAGGCAGGCACATCTCACGGACCTTCGGCGCTTGGTTTCCGACCGTGGCCACACACTTGGAAATATCTCAGGTTTTTGGCAGTCAGGTTTTGTTTGAGAATGTTTGAGAGTGTTGTTTGTGACAGCAAGCTGAGGCCGTCGTCCACTCCTGCGAGATGACGGTCCGCTACTCGACCAGCCTTTGAAGTGCAGTCAGTGCAGTCAGTGCAGTCTGTGCAGTCAGTGCAGTCTGTGTCGCAAGTAGAGTCTGTCGTGCACGAATTTGGCATGAGGATTGCTGTCTGGTGACGAGGAAACTGCAGAATGCTTAGAGTGGGACAGCTTCTGAAAGGGCAAAGTATCCAATAGCCACGACATGTCTCCGGCATGCAATGAATGCTTGCTAGCTTTGGAAGGCATGTGTGTGATTTTGATAGGTTTGGATTGAATTTTGGAAACCATACCAAGCAGTATCCACCACACATCTACGATGTAGCTAGTATTGTATGAATTCCACGCACCATGTCTCAAGGCCAGAGACAGCCCAGCCAGACGTTTGTCCATCCTTGAGGTCCGAAACAGGAGTTCAGCCATACTATTTGCGTAGAGATTTCCGATTTAGCAAAAGCATTGGTGATTGCAAGGGCGAGCATGAAGAACTGAAGAAGCAGGCTCGCTTGCTTGCAAGCTTTCGAGACATACTTGAGTTGCCATTCCTCTTTTTCAGTGTGTTGCTTCATCTGCGCTCAAATCAATCAATTATGAATCTTGGTAATGATTCTCTGGAGCGAAGGTTGAAACAGAACGTGTTGAACTTGTGAAGGCCCGCTGACTTTCAAGCACGTGATACAGATGCAATACTGCAAGACAGCAAGCTTATGTTTGGACCTGCCTGAAAGTTGCTGGACTACTTTTTCAATAACGCTACAATTTGCCCCGAAGGTGGAATGACTCGACCTTTATACATCCAGTCAGAATGAATCGCATCTTATAGATTCATACCAGAATATAGAGCTTCGGAAGCAAAGGTTTCAGTGCAGAATCAAGTGAGGGTGTGAGTGCAGGTGCGTGCAAACCTGGAGATGGAGTGTGAACGACGTTTGCAAGAGGTGCAGCGTGCAGCATAGTGCAGCCTAGGGCAGCGTGGTGCAGCATGGTGCAGCGTGTTCCCTCGTTTCACCTGTTACCTTTGAGAGGGTAGACATGGGTAGAGGGTACGGAGGCTGGTGCAAGTCCCAACGTGGGACACTAGGTGTTGCCAGACTCCGCCAGACCGAGTCTTTGTCCTAACTGTCCTATCTGTCCTAACTTTGAATTTGTTTGCAAAGTCTGTTCAGGCTCGGGCTTTGGCTGAGTCTGTTCAGGCAGGATGTTGCCTTCCTTTGCCTATTGATTCTATTGATTCTATCGATTTGAATTCGATTTGTCAATTACATTAATTACGTTAGCCAAGGAAAGTCGACAGCGTGCCTTGGCTGCCGAAGAGGCCAAGCCAAGGATATGCCAGAGCTTCACGAGGTCATGTTTTTACATAGCTCATATAGTATTCATAGTATTCATAGTATTCATAGTATTCATAGTATTCATAGTATTCATAGTATTCATAGTATTCATAGTATTCATAGTATTCATATAGCCATTTAATCATTTATTGCATATGTTTCTGCTCAATATCAAAGGAGCGGCGGAAACGTTGGACTTTGTTGGTTTTGGCAGGCAGCAAACCAGCAGTCCAAAGATGCTTCTAACCGACTTCAATTGCTCCAGGACAGCACTCTATCTGATCTCTTTTCTGATTTAGTGTGTGCGCACGCACAACATCCAGTTCGAAGCGAACTCCTTTTGGAATGTAGGGCAACGCGGCATTCTGGAAACTCGAAGAATCCAGAATGATCAGAATGATCAGACTGATGAGATATGGGGTTTGACTCGGTTTGACGGTTTGATCAGGCCAGTGTCCAGTGTCCAGCTTTTTGGACTTATGGGAATTGAGCCTGGCTGTTGGAGGGTTTTCTCACATCTGCCTTGTGCTAGAACTGTTCCAAACGGAGACGTGCCATTTCAACTCATGTTCTTCTGCACACTGCCTACTATGTTCTCATTTGATTCCTATGCGATTTCAATCAAGCTCTTCAGCTCTTTATGTTTCTATGTTTTTGTTCATCTCCTGCAGGAGCGGTTACGAGAAACAGAGGCAGTCTTTTTTGAGATCAGATGTGGCGGTTGATGTCTGTGACAACTTTGGGACTGTGACAAATTGTGACAAATTGTGACTCAGTTTGCCATTGCGACAGGCAACTTTGGAGCGAGAGAGGCAGCAGTTTCGGTTGCTGCAAGAGGCTCAAGCTGCCGCAGGTGCCATGCCCACGTCGGGAGAGATGGCAACTGGAAGGCTATGGCAGGCAATAGCAGGAACTTTCGGAATAGGCCATAAAGGGGATTAAGAAGCCAATAGATTCAATAGGCTCAGGATAAGTTTAAAAGATTTTAAAAGGCTCAGGAAGTCAGGAAGCGGAAGAAACTCTGGGACTCTGGGCTTTCTCTTGATCTCGCCGCAGGTGCTGACTTGAGGCAGCTGGAGGCAGGGCAGCCAGGGCAGCCAGGGCAGCAGCCCTTCGCCTTGGGAGTTCTCCAAGTGCCTGGCAGGAGAACTCGCGGACTGTCCTTGCTGACAATCAGACTCTGCAACAACGGGCAGCGGTCTGAGCATTTCAAAGTGACTCATTTGATAATATTGATACTGACTTGATTTATCTTGGTTTCCTGATTTTTCCTGTCATTTGCAAACATCAGTTCCTCGGTAGGCTCCTTTCATTCTTTTCGTTCACTTCTTGAGACTTACATTATATAACTTATCTTACTTGTATAAATTGTATATTCTTAGATAGGTTTTGGGTTCACCACTGCCAATGATTGCATAATGCTGAGGTTCGGGAAATGGAGCTGGAGCGCTCTGTATTCCTTGAGGTACAGGCAAAATCTGAGGACTGACTATTTCTTGGAGTGCTTCTGAATTTCGAAACACTTCAAGTCAGAAAACATCAGCTCGAATGGCAGGAAGAACGAAAGGCTCTGGTTGCCCGAATAAGACAAGCAGAGGCTGTGCAGCCGAGCATTCGACACTTTAAGCACTGCGTCTTAGTGTACTCTGTGTTACTCGTGGCAGGAAGACAAAGGCCGAGAGATCGAGTCAGCACTACACAGCCACAGAGAGCAGTGGCGAGAGGCACAGGAAGTGACCGTGACTAAGAGCTGCTTTGGAGTCGAAAAGCTGCGACATGTGAAATCAAAATGAACATGTGTCACATTTGCGCCAGGCAGCAAGCCGCGAAACACAGCAACTGCCACAACCTGAGCCGTCTACTGTCTACAATATTCTTACATTTTATATTACAGTAGCTTGCAGTACATCTTGCTGTCCAAATGTTGCAGCCAGTTTTGACTTTGAGCAGATCCCTTGAGACACAAAATCTGCCATAAGGCGCGCTTCCTTGACAGCAACTCACAGTAAGAATCTCAAGGCTGTCGCTATCTGTCGCCATTTGTCGCCATAATGCAATTTCGGAAGATCAGTCGCATGGAAGTGGCAAGTACTACGAACTTCCCGCGTCTGACAGTTTCATTCATAAACGTTGTGATAAAACCATGTCATCAAGAAACATTCTGAGCACATATGACTATGTCTGACTTGCCATCTTCTAGAATGTTTGTGGATCTTCCGTATATATATATATATATATATATATTTGTATATGGAACATGCATGGGATTTGAAATCTGGGTGATCCATATATGTATGTATATATATATATATACACATGTGTATATATATATATTATATTTGTATTTGGATCGATGAGGTCCTATGAGGTTCTCTGTTTTAAGTGTGCTGTGTTGAGATGTCAGTTCTTCAACCCTGGCAGACTGCAGAGAAGCAGGGAGAGGTGCGGGTGTCTGAAGCCCAAGCAGCTGTCCTCAAAGAGCTGGAAGAATGGAAAGACCGCTGTTCCAGGCACGTGCGGCTCTTTCATGCTCTTTCACTCTACGCTGTGAGACTAAGATTGTCGCATAAAAACAATGTGACCTATTGTGACCAAGGAGTTCATTTTCAGCCATCATTGGACTACAGTAAACATACAGTAAACGCTATCTTTTTCAAGGCGGTATCGAACGTTACGGCCAGCACTTGTGCTATGCCCCAATGTGTTTCGCGGCGGTTCCGACAGTATTGACTCAGTATTTTGTAGCTTTATCATAGGGATCAAATGATGAATTAAATGACTTCAGGTCAGGTGGAGTGACCTATCTACTGTAGGGACATTCTCCCCGTAAAAAAAAGGTCAAAGTGCTGAAGTGCTGTGACGGAAATCTGCTTTTTGCTGGTTTTATGCCCTTCCGTGCACTCGCTATCACCTTCTTGTGAAAACAAGTGCTAACGCCCGTTTTCTTACCTTTTTGAAAGTCTTGAATGGATGTGCGGAGTGCGAATGTTATTTCTTTGTGTGCAGATAATTGAGTTTTCTAACCTTTTTGAACGTCAATGAATGTAAAATTGAACGTGGGTAGGGATTTCATTCCCATAAGTGAAACTGCGAATGCGTATGAGTAGCTGTCATGCTGCGGGTGGCATCAGCCATGGTTCAGTGATTGAGTTTTGTTTGAAGTTGAGGGTCCTTTGGGGATTGACTCCTTACCTTTTGCAATCCTATTTCTGCGGTGTTCCAATAGGGGTCGAAAAAGTGAGTTTCGACTGTGCTGAGTGAGCTTAGAAAAATCCAATAAAATCCATGCACAACAGGAAGAGGCAGTGTTGATGGTTCAAACTAAATACTAATTCCATTAGGAACATGTTCATTTTCTGGTATGTGTACGTAGCAACCACGGGTAGCATCACTCCGACGTCAAAACTTTGAGATTAAAGTTAAGGTTCTTTTTGACAGGAAGCATTCATTGTGATCTGTTTCGACAAATACCCGGCCATTAAACAATGTTAAACGGTCAGGCTGCAAGCAGACAAGGAGGCAGAGGAAAACTCCCGCGTTGAGATGCAAAGGCTTCACGCACAGGCAGCCAATATTTCTGCATGCAAAAGTAATCAAACAGTGATGTAAATTTGCAAAATTACATAAAAGTAAAGTGAAATATTACTCAAATAGTCCGTTCTGCGTGATGCTTTATATATGTAGATTTTGTGGTTGACTTCTTCAGGTGACAGAAGATGCAACAAAGCTTCGCGACGATCAGGAGAAGTTAAAGGCACGGTGAGACATAGAGTTTTGCTTCTTTCATTTCACCAAAAACAAACGGAGTTTTAAATTCTCCTTCAGTTCTCTTCTTTTCCTATTTCCACAATTTTCACACAAGTTTAAAACCTAAGCTGCTGTTTGCAGAGGCTTCCCTAGCCAGTGAAGTCCGAGCCAAGGCAGGTTTGTCGCGGCCGACTTTGACAATTTCTTAAAGTGTGATAGACAGCTAGGGCAGCTGGGGCAGCGAAGGGCACTGGAAATCCTTGGAAGTGGTAGTTAATGGTCGTTAGAATGCAGGAACAGTTCCAAAGACAGCATGAAGCAGTGGTGCAAGATATGGACAAGTTGAAGTCCGACCAAGCGGAGCTGTCAAAGGCCTGTTGCAAAAGCTGTGCAAACAATGACTATTGAGTTGACCATAGTTGACCATTGGTGTGAACTGTGTGAACTGTTTGAATTGTGTGAACTCAATCTTTTTAGAATGACCAGGCTGCAGCTGCCATGCCTTGAAATATAGTTTGACACAGTGGTTAAAGCCTCTCCGTTCGTAAAGAGTCTTCGACAAAGCCTGTATTCGTTTTTGCGGGATGAGGACCAGGAGGCCGAGAAGAGAGCACGGTTGCTAGCGGAGCAGAAGCACGCAGCGTCTTTGCAGGCCGACCTTCATTGACTAAACTGAACACTAAAGCATACTAAGTAAACTTAAACAGAAAAGCATATTAATAAAACTGACATACTACAGACACGGCTCAGTTTCTACTCTTGTTTGCACAGAGTAAAGGCAAATTTCTCGCTTTGGTGGCTTCAGTATTTTCTTGTTGTGGAGAAGAGATGTAGTTTTGATGAGAGATGTTACCAACCTTCTGTTGCAGTCCAGTTTTGAAATCCGCACATTCATTCTCCATACTTTACACTTTACTGCTGCATGGAGTGAGGACATGGAAAGAATGAGATCTGACCAAGAGAGGCTTCAAGCAGCCCGCACGACTAGTTTATGTCGTGGCCTTTTGCGCACTTGTTTTGCAACCTGGATATCGCAGTGATGGGACAGGAAACTGAAAGAGAGTCTTCTCATGTCGTTTCGACGTATAGAATTTATGGAACAGATATAATTATGTATATATATATATATATAAATATGTATATATATATATACACATTTGTAAATAGACTTTGTTAAGGCGTACGACGAAATGCAAACATGCTCCGGTGCTTGACCTGGAGCCAGGACAAGATAGCAGAGCAAGCAGCCAGACAGAAGGCAAGGGACAGCAAGGGACGGCAAGGGACGGCAAGGGACGGCAAGGGACGGCAAGGGACGGCAAGGAAGCTAATTTGCAGCTTTGAAGTTAGCAGAAGAACCGGTTGACAATGCACAGGTTGAGCAAGAACATCAAGCTGTCTTGCAAGATATGGAACGTGTCCGTGCAAAGCTTACTGGCCAACGATGGCCAAGGTATCATGACCTGATGCAAATCCAGCTGCGAATCACAATGATGTGACCGCTTGGATATGTGTTTTTTTCAGTTACTTTGGCTTCACTTCCCTTGGCAAGACCTTTAGTGAGAGGGCCAATTCATGATCTTCGCGTGGATGAACATTCGCTTTGAACATTGACATTTGAGGTGCAGACCATCAGCGAGTGACACGGGAGAAGGAAGATGAGGCTAGACTTCGTTTGTGCCTCAAAGATGCAGATTCTTCATGATTCGTGGCTTCGTGGCTTCGTGGCTTTGACAACTCTCCAGCATTCCCACATTCCTCTGACCTTTTGTTGTGCAGCCACTAGTGGAATGGACCAAGGTCAGGAAGCAGAGCGCAAACATGCCGAAGTGCAGCGTGATCTAAACAAAGTGAAGGATGATCAAAGAAGGAGAGCACACGACTCACAAGATGCCTTAGGGTTGGTACATGAGTCGTACAAGCACTTTGAGCCGCTGCTTGCTTGTAAAAAGAAGAATTGCGTAAAGCCGTTTGATCTTCACGATCTTTCACGTCGACTTCACCAGGCTTCAAAGTGACAAGGAAGCAGAAGAGAGGGCAAAGCTTGAGGCTGGAAAGGGGTTGAAAGGAGTCCAGTGACGTTTGAGTTATGTTTGAATCATGTTGAATGGCATTTGAATGGGCTTGCATCATCTTGTGTCCAGGTGCAGCGTTTACACCAAGCAAAATCCTCAGACACAAGCGATAGAAGCGGAACCGAGCAGCATTTTTTTGCACCAATGACATTGTAGTGAAGTAGATTCTGATGCCTGTGTAGTTTGTAGCTTGGATGTGTTTTCACCATGGCACATGACTGATCCCATGGCTACATTCTCATGGCTAGAACTACTTCCCATTTGGCAAGGCAGTTCTCGACGAGAAGAACTCGTTGCATGGCAACCATACGCACTTGCAGGCCAAGCGGCTGAGGGAGAATTGAACCAGCTGCGAGCTTGTATGAAATTCATGCAGATTAGTTTGCCTTGATGAGACGATTCCCAGTGAAGAGGGCTTTGGGCATGCGCACAATTCAGTGTGACAGCGCGAGTCCTCATCTCCGAGTCTGCAGATAGCATATACATGACTCTTACATGACCGACCAAGCAGATCCAAGCGGATCCAAGCTGAGAGTTCTTCGGACATCTCTGGACTTCGTATTGGATGGTTCTATTGCGATATTCACACAGCCAGCTGGGTTGTTCATCGCCGCTGCGCGCGGCTGATAGGAACTTCTGAGTGCGGAAAAGAAGGCGAAAGACGAGATGCAACGACGACATACCATGGTGCTTGCCTCACAAATTTTCAGAATCTGAACAAGAGACTTCCATCAGACAAAGGGATGCAATAGGTCCAAATACATTGTTTCATTGACATAGTCATAGGTTGTATTTCTCCTGACTCGGTCGAGGTGGAAAATGACAAGCAGTTCCTTGGCTGAAGATTAGCAGAGCCTAAGTGTGGACGACTGCAGATACTATGATGTGAGATCTCATGTCTCCCCTTCCATTGCTCGCTTCTGTGCCTTCTGCAGCTTGGGTCGGCTGGTCTGGGGGTTTGAGCAAAACAAAGTATACAAGTGCAGAATTGGCACCTGCCAGAAACAAATGGTTTCCGATCTCCACTGTTTGTTTTCTTGAAGGGGTTGCAAGGGTTCATCAATTGGCACTCTGCTTCACGCCCGAGTCTGACTCATATGTTTGCCATTTTTTGGCTGTGTTGCTACCAAGGAAGATGTTGCGTGACCAAGCAGAACTCCAGGAAGCCAAGGCAACTTTGACGGTTGAATGTTGAAATATATTGAAGTCTTATCGACATTTATCGACAAGAGAACATGTTTGCTTTGCCAGAACTGTGCACCTTAACAACAAATCCTGACAGTGTAGGCAAGAGAAGAGAAGCTGAAAATGGAGGAGCCCATCGGACTTCACCTGTGATATGGTTTGACTGCGATGTTTGAATCGAAACTGGAAGGCCGAACGACAGCACCAGAAGCTTATTCAAGACATGGAGAAGCTCAGTTTCTGCCTAAGACTCTTTGAAAAGTGGTACGACTGTTTGCAGAAGTTTCAGCACGTGGCCCAAGGACAAGACCAAGCACAGCTGAATGCCGACAAGGAAGATGAAAAAAAGGCAAAAGAAGAGGCATCGCTGCATCACCATGGCCCATCGCGCACTGCATTGTCACATTTTGCAAAGCTCAGGCGGAGCGAAAGCATGCATCTGTCTTGCGAGACATGCAACAACTCCAAGCTGACCGAGACAAGCTACAGGCATTGTGTGGCATCGGATGGTCTTACAGACTGGATGCAGAGCCAATAACATTCCACTCAAACCACAACTCAAACCACAACATACCACAACTTTCAGATCTTTCAGTCACATAGGTTGTAAGATGTTGCAAGCATTGGTAGCTGTTGCCTCACCTCTCTGATTCCAGCTTTGAGCTGCTTGAGCTGCCAGGCAGACCAAGTAGCAGAAAAAAGAGCTAGAGAAGAGGCCAAGACTTGGCATGAGAGACGTGATCCGGAGAGAGGTCTGCAGAGTTGGTTTCGACCAGCGAAACCCGAAACCCGAAACCCGAAACCGACTGTTAAAGTTGGTTTCGAACTGCGAAACCCGAAACCCGAAACCCGA
>Ga0126342_10014035_pt1 | contig 14161 bp, 16 predicted proteins | sample Cyp1metagenome_FD_92528 | JGI IMG/M metagenome (GOLD analysis project Ga0126342, IMG submission 92528) | Coral microbial communities from Lord Howe Island, Old Settlement Bay, Australia - Cyphastrea 1 metagenome | ecosystem: Host-associated > Invertebrates > Cnidaria > Coral ...
AACACTTGTGCTTTCCCACTCATCCCCACTAGGGCAATAGAGAGTACTTGGGAGGGAAATGAAGAAATATGGAAGAATGTGAAGGAGTATGAATGGCTGGGAAAACAATGGAAACCATTAAAACCAACTAGGAAAGAGCCAGGTTGATTGCTATGTGGTGGAATTTCCCCAGGGAGAAATTATTCCAGGGGTATTCGAGATGTCCGGCATCCCACAAAAACCACAGTGGGCAGTTTCCACAACAACTCAAAACTGAGAAAAACATCTAAAACCGATGAAAACATATGAAAGCCAAACACTTGCCCCCTCTCACTCATTCCGGACATGATTTGGTTCTGAAGGATCCCTGATTACATGATGGTATGTTTGATTGTTTTTTGTGCAACATCTCTTCACACAACCCTTGGTTAAACCATTGGAAACCAGTAGCCTTGGAAGACTGCTCAGACTGCTCAGAATTCTCTGCATGCTCGGGCTCGGTCGATGGCATCTCTGGCTGGATCTGGCGAAGCTTTTTCACCTCTCCCGGCTTCAGCTGGATATCAAGGGAAGGAACACTGGCCAACTCCTTCTTCACAAAGAGGCTGACGTCATTCTTCGAAGTCGCTTTGGCCTTGGCTGCAGCCTCTCCTCCAGAAGTGGCATCACCTGCGTCTCTCAGCATCTTGCGTGAGACAGCACTGGACTCCATAGAAATGTTGATCAAGTTCATGGTCCGGCTGGCTTCTGCCCCTCCCTTCGGGAAAGCAAAGGAGAGTGATCGCCCAGAGCATCTGGACAAACTTTGCTGACACGATGGTACCTCAATGTCAACATCTGCTGGTGCTACATAAAAACCAGCACAAGTCCATACAAGAAATTATAAGAAACCCATACCCCAGCACAAACTTTGAATTGACGCTGCCTTCACGGTCCAGAGATCACACGCAATCAAAACGATGCAAAACGTCGTGGAACATCTCTTGGAAACATCTTGGGAAGGCAAAACATATCGAATAGTCCTACATATGTAATTATATATATATAGTAAAAAATATTGTAAAATTGCATCAAATGGCAATCTGTGTGAACCACGCAGTACTCAACTTGACTGGCTGGAAATCCAGCATCTAAGAGTCCGACACAAGCTTTCAAGGCTTCGAACAGAATGACTCCAATCTTCTCTTTGGTGCAACTCTTCTTCAAGGCGTTCACAATCAGCACACCCAAGGCATGCATCTGCGAGATACAAGTGTGAGGATTGTACCTGGGGTCCAAAAAATCCACAAAGGCATTTGACCATGATGCCACACGGTTGTAGATGCTGTAAATCTGAAGCTGGTGGACAATGGCTATGGTCTTGTAGAAGGAATCCTTGGACTTGAAAAAGCCTGAGAATTCAGCACTTGCACTTTTGGACAAGAAGAAGTCTTCATAGGAAGCCTGATAACGAGGATTGTATGTGTTCATCTTGGTGACATGGCAGTTGGCCTTCCATGCCATCTCCAGCTGCAATGCCTAGCAGTGGGGCAGCAGGAAAGAAGCATGAGGGAGGCTGTAATGTCTGCAATGTCATTGCAGATATTTACAATAGTAAAAAAAAATTAAATAATTTTAATCATATTTAATCAGTAACTATAGCAGATAGTGACAACAATAACATCATATAACGACTCATACCATACCGCTTTGAATACATAGTTTGTGAAACAGATTTGATTGGATTTGTTTGGTTGTGTGCAATTTGATTTCATATATTTCGCGCCTCCTGCATCACGTCAAAATGATTCTGGGCACTCCCCTCGTGAAACTGGTTCAGGAGGGAGACAATTTTGTGGAGAACGCACTCGGGCGTAAGAAAGTGAAGAACCCTCACTTTCTTCAATCCCCTCAGGCGGGTGTCCGTGACGTTCTTGTTCTTGGGATCTTCTTCATCGCATCGGTAAAAACTCTCCGCCCTGTGATTGAACCCAAGGGCGGCAACTGGGTATGCACGCTCTTGGTTTCTCCACTTCATGATTGCTTCTCCTGATCCAGTAAGTGCATGGCGCACAGCAACGAGAACAAATCATAAGTTGTCAAGACATTTCATAACATATCACAACATCAAATCATATCATATAGCTATATATAGCTCACATAAATATTATTTAAAAAAAGATTAAACCATATTAAACCAGATTGTGAAGCTTTGCAAAATTTGATCAATTTGTTCATTTTCCCAAACCCTGCCTGAGACGACCTGGGATAAACCCTCATTGTAGATGCGAGTCATGTAGCGAGCAATTGTCGATTCCTGGATGGCACGTGACTGCGGTGCCTTGATGATGTTGCGGTTCTTGGGCTCCCCATCAGAGCTGTACCATGGGAGTGTGGACAGCTCAGTGTCTTGGAACCACAACAGCATCTGTTCTAGCAAAGCTGCCCCGCTCAACTCTGTCCCAAAAAGTTCTTCCAGAGTGATTGCAGGGTCAAAACTCGCAAAGTCAATGGACCCAACCTTCTGACCAATCAGAAGGCCCTTTGGTTTTTCCACGCTGCTGTTGTCAGCAGCACTCACCTTTGACTTCGTCATGGATGGCCACAGGACCAGTAGCCACTCCACAGAAAAACAACTACCACAGATCAGATCGCAATCCGACAACTATTGACTTCTCCGACTAAATGAGCCAGTTGGCCAGTTGGGCGATGAAAACAAGACATGACTACCAACACATCAGAACAGCAAATAGCATCCACAATGTTCAATTCAGCATTGATCAGGTCTGATGTGTTTGCTGCTTTTTGAGGTCTTCGAGTCATGATTTGTTTCATCGTTTTGCAATAAACTAACACAATGTGGATAATAATCAGAATATGAGAAATAAAGATGCCAAGTCGAGAGGATCTATCCAATGCAACTCTTGGCCGAGCTGAGTTCCAAACAAGCTCACTAAAAGCCCACGGGTGGAGATTTTTGGACCTCCGCACATTCTTGTGCAAAGGCCAGGGACTTGGAAAAAGGATGGCAAAAGGATGCAAAAGGAATATGTTGGACCAGTTTCGAACTAGATACGGAAAATGGAGATTTCTGAGAACACCACCAATGATTAAAAAAAGAGAGATAATCTTGACGTGGTTCTTTCAAGCCTGACCCCTGTTTCCATGTCCACACTGCAAGCTGATGTCAAGTTTGAACTGTGAATAAAGAGTCCATGTTTCTGAAGTTTCAATGATTTTGAACCTGAAATTTTGTAAAAATGCAGTGCCTCAAGTCCATAGCTCACTGCAAGGTGCCAGTCGGAAGGTGAAATACTTGTATACCTGCAGGACAAGAGTTTGCCAAGGCTAACAAGTTGCTGGAACATATATTGAAGCATGCTGCTGCTGAAACTATGATAAAAGCTGGAAGCTTCCTCGAATGACAAATGGTACACTAAAATGTTGGTGCAGTCCTTCCAAACATGGTTTTTTTTGTCACAGCGCTCACGCAGCGATGTTGTCACATCGCACAGGTCTTGAATCTGCAATGATCAGCGTTGCCTACTGGCCAGAGCATTCCAAAGCATGCCAAAGTGCATGAAAAAATGTCCAATGCAATGCATTCCATTATATTCTGTTATCCCATACTGTCCCACGATCACGCATCACTATTCTGCTTGGCGACCATCCGTTTCTTGGGAGGTGGGGCACTGTCAAAATTCTGTGCATGGGTCTCTCTCTGCGTAGACACCCTTGATGCACGTATGCTTTTGAAGAGGGCATGCGATGAGCTGGAGGGCTCTAATGGATTTGGAGGCACCTTTGGCTGCCCCTGTGCAACTGCCTTTTGACATGGTTCAGCAATCTCTTGCTCTTCCTTCTCCACTAGCAAGGGCCCAAAAGGCTCCATCTTCTGCTGCTCCGCAGGGCTTGCCACTTCTTGTAGACTTGGAAGCTGACCCTTCTCTGCAGCTCCTGCCATTTGGTTAGGACTGGAAGTCTGGTTATCATCCTTATTCTCCTCAAGGCTTGCCGTTTGCATTGAAGTTGGAGGCTCCATTGGCTCCTCATTTGCAATGCCTGGAAGTTGACATGAGCTGGAAATCCCTTTGTCATCTTCATTTGTCCTTGCCTCTGGAAATTGGTTGGAAGGAGCACTCTCATCATTCTGAAGAGTGGTTGGAACTTGTGATGGCTCGCAAATCTCCGTTTCCTCGCCCATGAACTTTTCAAGCTCTTGTGTCAATTGTACCCATGGTTCTTCTTGAGAAGTTTGTGAATGAGGGTCGTCACTGTGATTGAGAGTGTGTCCAGAAGTTTCTGGGGATATCACATTCTGGCACTCAATCTCTCTCGAAACTGCTGGCCGACGAAGGCCGCTACCAAATGAGTTTGATGGTTTAATATCATTTTTGTCACCGTACAACTCCTCATCCTTGAAAAGTATCCATGTCTCCTGGCAAGCACGAGGTCAAAATAACTATCACATAATAACATAAAATAATATGAAATCAACAATCCCGCAAAAGAACATCTAACAGTAGGTCCCTTTTACCTGTGGCTTCAATTGTACTATTGTGTCTGATCTCAATAACTCTTCATGATATTTTCAAGCATTCTCCTGCCCCTTGGAGTGAAGCCACTTTGGAGAGGAAAAGCGATCTGCACCCGACACCTTCCATCCAACGCAGAACTCCTTGTTCCATTTCTTCCGGAGTTCATCGTAATCCTTCTGAGAGCAACAATGCTCGTCATATCTAGATGCTACATCTGCATGATCAATCTTGTCATTGGCGATAAATGCCAAGGATCCCAAAACTTTGAAGACAGAAACATTATAGAGATTTCTCCCCTGCTGGGAGGCTGCTATGTAGAATCTCTGTCCAGGCTGCATGCATCTACAAAAGCAACTTCGTAGCTCCAATGTCTTCTGCTTGGAACTGCCATCCGAGTCTTGAAACCCAAAGAATTTCTCAGCATGTTCAGGCCTCAAGATCAAGGCTCTCTTCTTCTCATTCGAACCAGTCGCCATGATTCCAAAATGAAGTCGGCACTGGATTCCGTGCAAAACTAAGAAATGATAAACAAATCATATAGCATTAAAAATAAATAAATAAATAAATAAATATATATAATTGTTCAAGTTCATCTCATGTAATGTTGCTTTGAGCCAAGGTGACAATCATGAATGACGTAGTGACATATCCTGAGTTGGAAGGAAAATATTCAAACTACCCCCTCCTCAGGAACCAACGCCCAAGCACCTTCAGGAACCACCCTTCCCCCATCAGGACCTAACTCCCAAGCACACCTCATGACCCCTCCTGAAGACCCAACTCCAGCCGCTCAGGACCCAACTCCAGAGGCCCCCAAAGCCCCTCCCTCAGGAGCCAACTCCCAAACACCCCAACTCCCCACCTCAGGACCCAACTCCCGATGTTTTTGTTTTCTCTCGTCCCTCCGGACCCAACTCAAGGAGACCCCCAAGCCCTCCCTCAGGAGCCAACTCCCAAGCACCCTCGAGGACCCACCCTCAGGACACACCCTCCTCAGGACCCAACTCCCGAGGACCCCCTAACCCCCCCAAGCTCCTCAGGACCCAACTCCAGCAACTTGAGGACAAACCATCAGGACCCTTCCGAGAACCCCTCAGGACCCAACTCCCGAGGACCCCTAACCTCCTCCCTCAGGATCCCACTCCCGAGGATACCCCCAAGCCGGCCCTCCCTTAGGAGCCAACTCCCAAGAACCCTCAGGACATACCCTCAATCAAGATCCTTCAACCCCAACTCCCAACCCCTCTGCCTCATGCCTCAGGACCCAACTTCCAAGGAGACCCCCAAGCCGACCCTCCCTCAGGATCCAACTCCCAAGCACCCTCAGGACACACCATCAAGACCCTTCCGAGAACCCCTCAGGACCGAACTCCCGAGGACCCCTAACCCCCTGCCTCAGGATCCCACTCCCGAGGAGACCCTCAAGATACCCTCAATCAGGACCCTTCTAGAACCCCCCTCAGGACCCAAGTCCCAACCCCCCTGCCTCAGGACACAACTCCCAAGGAGACCCCCCAAGCCGGGCCCTCCCTCAGGAGCCAACTCCCAAGCACCCTCAGGACATCATGAGGACCCTTCCGAGAACCCACCCTCAGGACCCAACTCCCGAGGACCCCCCAAACCCCCTGCCTCAGGATCCCACTCCCGAGGAGACCCCCAAACCGGCCATCCCTTAGGAGCCAACTCCCAAGAACCCTCATCAGGACATACCCTCAATCAGGACCTTTCTAGAATCCCCCTCAGGACCCAACTCCCACTCCTCCCACTCCTCAGGAACCAACTCCCAATCCCCACCCCGAACCCTTCCTCAGGAGCCAACTCCCAACGCCGAGTTAAAAGTATATATCGAAATAAACTCTTAATCAAACTGAGTTCCATAACACATTCAACTGTTGATTAACCATCTGTTTCAAACTAACAAAGCTTCAACATGTAATGTAGCAGAAGGCGGTGCCTCATGACAGCGCTGATTGCACAGGGGATGCTGCAGGATGAAGAACTTGTATGCCTGCAGCAGAGAATTTGTTCACTTGAAAATATAATGCAAAATGGACAGTTCGTCAATCCTCCAAAGTATGTCCCTGTTGCATTTCCAGTAAAAGGTGATCAGCAGTATGCTGTTTTGTTCATTCAAAATATTGGTCACTTGAACCACTCGCTTGATTGTGTTCAACGTTTCTAATTTTGCACCAGGAACTCTCAACAGCAAACTCAGCAGTTATTGTGTTTCGAGTTTTTTCCCTTGCTGCTTTCTGGGCAAAGACGTCCATGAAGTCAGGCACACATTGGCTGACTTAAGAGTTGGAACCTACATCTGTACAGTCATGGCTGGTGGCTGCAACACACCGATTCACTCAACCATATCACAAAGGAGACTTTGAAGAGCGTGACATCCCAAAGTCACAAACCAGAATGCTCCTTCATCTTCCAAACGCTTTGGAATTCCCTTGTCTTAAACAATAATAAACAATATGGCAGGAACATCATAGACACGGATGGAAACACTTGTATGCATATTTATATATATTTATTATAAAATTAGATGACAAATGAGACCATGTCAGATAATATGTAATGCAAATAAGTTTTAGTATGTTTTAGATTTTTTAAAGATGTTTTTATGTATGTCCGATGAACTTGGGGCTGTTGCCTTGCCAATGACTATCTGGGCACACAAAGAATGAGCTCAGCTGCTCTGAGCTCATGAAGAACCTCATTCGGAATCCTGCAGGTTCCAAACAATTCTTCATTATTCCTCAGGAGTTCCTCAACGCCAAAGGTGATCACAGAGATTAAAAGCGTCCATGAGCTCTTGCGATGTGAGACGAGAACGTTCCTGCTGCTCCAGGGTAGGCTCTCTTTCCTGTTCTGAGTCTGAAGACCAATCTGACAAGTACGAGCTATCAGATGTGTAATCTCTGTGTCCATCACAATCGAAGCTCATCATGTCATGATGGAACTCTGCATCATGAGGTTGAGGCCCAACATCGCTAGGATCAATCCTATTGATTGGGATTGGCACCGCATCAAGCTGAGTGACATCATGGCAAGCCGCAGTCTTGAGGCGCTTCTCGGAATTTCTGACTGGGATTTCTGTGTGGGCATCATCAAAACCATCCCCACTTTTACAGGACTGGTTTGGGCCTTGCATAGTCTTTTGACTACTTGATCCAGAGGGGCCATTCTCATCAATCTTGTCCTTGCTACTCTGTGTCGATCCCTCCTCTGTCACCTTCCACGAAGCCGCAGCTTTCTTCTTGCCACTCCGGTTCACTGTGATGTTGGTGACTGTCTTGACAGTAACAGGTCCATTGAATATGCTCGTAGCAAACTGACAGTTTTCGAAGGCCCCTCTGGCACAAATGTTCTGCCTTTTGCAGCCCATGTGCTGGTTCTCGGCCGTCATGGAGTTGGACATAGCTCACAGGAGCAGCCGTGGCCCTTACACTGGTGACAAACGTATGGAATCTTTTGCACGAGCCAGGAAGGCGGATAAGATCAGATAAGACATCATTGAGTATGCGTGCCTGTGCCTATAGGACTCCTTGACTTCTTCTCACATGCAGACACTTGCAAGCATTGCAATGAAATGCAATAAAAGCACTAGATACCAATATCAAACGATAATTCCACCAACCACAGTCATAATGCAGGTAGGCGGGTACTTCCCAACAAACCCAGTGACAATGAAAAAACAATGACAATGTCGTTTGCCAGCTATCACTCTCAAGCCTGATCGACTGTGGAAGTGATTGGAACTCGGTGCTTATTCACCTGAGTCCAATGGTGTATGATCAGATCGCGGGCAAACGTCCATCAGCATATCAGGATCTACAGAGCATTATTGGACAATCCTGGTATGATCAAATGCTGTAAATTTGGGAATCTGTGATATAATAGTCGATGATGATAATCATGACCACAGACAACATCTTATATATATAGATGTACGATGATATACGTATATCATATATGTTCAATTACGTCATATTTGTTCTCATTCTGCCTCACTGTTGTCGATTACCTTATATGTTTTCAAACCCTGTCGTATGTTGTCAGTCAGCGTTGCCTTGACGCTGGCAAGCAAGCTTCATTGGGAGGGAGTCGAAGCCACTCCTAGACAAATGCATCAAAACAAACCTTGCAAAAAAAAGAATTAAGATCCATTAAGGTCTTGCCTCTGCCTGTTGCTTGTGAGAGCTTTCTACACATTGTATCCATGGATAAGTCAAACCATGCCCATGCCTTATGATTCAAAATGTCTTTCTCTGAATGTTCTTTTCAAACCATGCAATTCAATACGACTGTTTTTTCGCCTTCCCATCTCGGTCACCTAGCTGTCTCGGTTGCACTGCACTTTTCGGCAGTAAGTAAGCTGGTAGAGCACAGAAATTCAAGCCACAAGACATGTCGTGTCAGCCCACATCGCTGCCGTCCTGATTCCCGACATCCATTCCAAATTTTCAGGCCAAACAATGTCAATGTTTTGTGTCAAACATAAAATATAATAAGTTTCATGTCGAATCGGTTCAGGAAAAAATGGGCAGCTAAGCTCAGACACAATGCATGGCCACATCGTATCTTACATGGCTCATACCAGGATTCCCCATCACCTTGGGAAAAAGGTGATTACTGGTTCTTCTCCCAGCGCTCACGGTTGCCCTTGCGCTCCATAAAGTTCCAGTTGTGTCTTTCAAGTTCATTGCGTGCCCACACAGGCCACGGGTCAGCCGTAATGTGAGTGCCCTCGATCACATAGCTGGTGTTCCAATCATAGACCTCCACCCATTCAGGATAACACTTGCTCAGGAAGTCATGAAGCTCATCAGGGCTGTCCTTCGACCAGAACTTCGTTTTGCCCTCTGCATCACGTGCATCGTGATGACGCTCCACCATGATCATGCCTGGATCACTGACCGTGATGGTCACGTCAGAGCCAGAATCCTGTTGGACTTTCACATTCATGGCTGGCTTCTTGCGAGTGTTGGCACCTTTGGCTGATTTCATGACTGGTGCACTGCCTTTGATCTTGATCACCGTCTTCTTCACTTTGGCCTTAGATGGTGCCTTCGAAGAAGAAGACGATGATTTCATGGCACATTTCATGCTCCCCATGCTCTTCATGGCAAGCTTCTTCGTCTTTGACTTCATGGCTGAACCCTTGGAACCCTTGGAAACTGGTACCGCTTTCTTGGGACTCTTCATGGCATGCCCTGGGCTCTTCACATCTTTTGGGCTGGAATTCTTTGTCATCGGGCTGGCCTTCATCGACAAAGGACTGACTTTCATGGCACTCTTCACAGTCGCTTTGGTCGGGGTAGCTGGAGGCATCTTGCCTGCAAAAGAAGAAGGGCTCATAGCATTGGCACGGCGGAAAGTCTTTGGAGGCGAGGACTTTCCAGGGGTGGTCTTGCTGCTGCCTGGTGTCTCCGGCAACCCACCACGTGTGGGGCGCTTGGGAGTCAAAAGCAACAAGTTGTCTGCACCCTTTGCCACAGCCGTTGAGCCATCAGCGCGCGCTGAAGAAGCCATTGCCAACCCTTGCAACACAACTTCGGATCACTGGATGCAATAATGGGCAGATCTTGGCCACCAAATGGAAACAGCGGGTGTGGTGAAAAACAATGCCCAAAATAGATGACCACAGTAGATTTTCAAATGATTTCACTGGATGTTTTATGAAACTTTGTCAACCCCTCGTATTTCATGGTCAATGAAGGCATGTACCATGCGCAATGCACAAAGCAACCAAGGCATATGCAAAGACAGCGGGGTGGTCGCACCTCTGATTGAAGCAAAGAGTTGCATGGGCTCCATGCTGCAAAGATGGTGATATTGATCGCAATGCGAAAAAATGAAGATAGGAATGGATCTTGTGAAATTAAATGTGAATACATCAAGCAAACCCTTCTTGCCTTCAGATACCAAACTTGAAAACATACATCATTCTGAGAGTCCTGCTTCATCGCAAACTGTACCTTTATTTCTGCTCAGCTTGATCCATGAAATGTCCATGCGCTGTCAACCCACAAGTGTCTCATATTTGTGGGTTTATCGGCAAACTCCTCAAAAATTGTCGCTCATTATTTGTGGCTATCAGGTGGATGCTCTGTAGTTCATCTGTGCACTTTTTTGCACGCCTTGCCCCCCCTGAAAACAATGGAAACAACTCTAAAACACCACTGGCGCCTTTGCTTCAGCCAGGTTGTGGCAGCAATGTGGAGAATGTGGAGAACAATGGAGAACAACACAATATACAACACATTACAACACAGATATGTCTATGGCTCAAACCATGATGTACACACATACGCACGCACAATCCCTGCAACCTGAACCTGCTGACATTCAGCAATCCTTGAGTAACCTTCAAACACCTAGAAACCTCATAATCATCACCAGCAATCAAACTCATCGGGGGCTCACGCCCGCCTTCAGGAAAAAAACGAAAATGATCCAGCCCAATGCTAGCAAGTGGCTCATGCCATAAATCACGTTAAACGAGCGAGCAAAAACAACCTCATCCCTCACAAGCTGGTAATAGTCCTGATTGCGAAGAAGGCCCAAGCTTGTGGTCACATTGTCCTGCAACATCTCTCGCTCAGCGCAAAAGAATCGTGGGAGGAATGGGCATAGCAATGGGCACATTGTGTGCTTGGCTTGGTTTCGAGAGATCCCAAACGCTTTTTGTAAACCTGGGTTCTTCAAAGCTCCTCCAAGGAGGAATCCCAATTCCATCAATCCAGCTGTTGGCCCTATGGAACTGCCAGTTCTCTGCTTTCCTCTGCGCATGCGGTCAGCCTTCTGTAATAGGTGAGGCACTAGAGTGCCTGCAAAGACATCTGCACGCAAAGCTCCATTTTGGATCAGTTCCTGCGACGCTGTAGCGCAAAGGATTAGCACATATAAAACAGTACAGTAGAAGTATAACAGTACTAAAGATTGAATCACATGTAGTCTTATGTGGTATTAATACACTTTGTATATTATGTCCAACAATTTTAACATATTTTAGCACATCTTTAAACATGTCAAAACATTTTAAAGCTACATTGGAAATTCCATCTCAACACATCTTGACGCACCCTGTCCAGCGCAGAAGACTCATGGGGAAGCAGCCTTCCGTCAGACAATGCGTCCACGTAGTCAAAGACCTGTCTCCTCACTTCTGGAGCCACACCAACCATCATCTTTGGAGCCAAGAACTTCAAACTGCGCTGAATGAAGGTTTGGAGAGCTTCATTCTGGCGGTTTGTGCCAATGGGCATGAACATGTTTCGGCTCCTGGTCAGCAAATCCTTGAACTCAGTGGTCGCCAGCGGCTCATGCTGCAATTCAACAAACATTTCCTTCATGAAGTTTGCTTGAGCTGCTTGCTCTGACCTGCTATGCTTCAATGCACAATGCGTCAGATCAACGAAGGAAATCCTGACACACCATTCCCGAATTGTCGCCATGACCTTTGTCCGGTTCCCAGCCATGAGACACTGTTTGCAGGCATCACGGCCTCTCTCACACACATTTGAACAGCGAGAATCCTGAACCACAAGGGTCCCACCAGCGGTCCAACCAATACGCACAGAATCCAGAGGTGATCCCAGCACAGCCACTGATCCGCTTTTCAGCCACATCTCCACAAGCTCTGGATTGTGACCACTTCCGATGAGACTTTTCACACCATCCGCAGAAGAAAGATCTAGACCACTGCAATCAGACATGAGAGAATCATCATTTGAGCACATAGCTTTTCTGTGGTACTGCGAAGCCTCATGCCTCTTCCTCATCAATGGGATACGACGGGACGGCTTCAGATGTGCGCTGCAGGATATGGCACAGGGGAAAGATGAAAGACACATGATGTGACAGGAAACTAGGTAATTAGTACTGACCAGATTGTAGTCAGCTCACAAATAATGACTGTATATTCATGACTGTCGGATCTATGGACGCTTGTAGGGGAGTTGATCTCGAGGAAGGTGGGAGGTGTAGTTTGCTTGAGAATGTTTTTAAATGTTTTTTAGGGGTTGGGTCCTGAGGAAGGTGTTGAGGGAGGGGTGGGTTGGACTGGTTGGACTGGTGTTTTTTTGGAGGATGGGTCCTCAGGGTAGGGTTGTATGAGGTGTTCGGGGGCTGGGTCCCGAGGAAGGTGTCCCTGGAGAGGGTGAATTTATGGGGCTCAATATAGTTGCCTGAACATCATAAATTATAAATAGGTATAAACATATATTGTAAACTGATTTGGATAGGGGCCATATGGTGCCATATGTTGCGTATATATTATATAATATATATATATATAGTTATATATAATTATAAATGAATATATCATAAAGGATCATAAAGGTCCTAAACACATCCACAAACATCCCAAGCACCCCCTGATTGTCAAGACCAGGCACAGCGCAACATCATTGCTCAGATGCGGTAGGTGGAAAAAGACGCCGCACTTGGTGCATTGAACTGGACGCTGATCTAACTCCTTCTGAACGTCATCATCACTTTGCTTGTTTGATGGCAAACGCTCTTTGGCCTGCATGGCGAGGTGGGCATACATACTTGCCCATCTTGCCCACTTCAAAACATCACAGAAGAAACAGCCACGGGTACAATGGAATATTTGAAAATATTGATATATATATATATATATTGATATTGATATCAAAATACATATCATATTTGATCATATTTGTAAATATTAGTGTAATACATTGTAATACAATGTACATAAGCCAACACATATCCACATGTGACATGTTGGACAACACGCCTCCTCGCGAGTCAGGACTTTGTACGTGCCAGCCCTGTGAGCAGCCAAAAAGTCTAGCACATTGAACTCCGGAGATTCACCCTTCTTCGGCCGCCCAGCCCTCTTCCTCTTGCCCGTTTGATCGCCTGGATCCTCCTGGCTAGCTCCTGGAGATGGATTGGACGGACTGTTCGAATGGCTGCTTGCAGCGGGTGAGTCTTGGCTTGCAGGAGACAAGTTCTTGTTGATCTTGAAACGTGCTGCATCCTCCTCCTCTGCCAGTTTGTCACGCACTTCCACAATCTTGAAATCAGTGAGCAGAGATCGGCACTTTTGACAGCCCAGCACCGTCTCACATTCTTCAGGAAGCTCCCCAACATCCTGCTCGTCCTCAGGAATCCTGATATCGTTCACGGCAAACAAGAAGTTGTCCCAGTGGCCACTCTCCAGCCTGCACCCATGCCGCTTCTGAAAATGAAAGTTGAAATCCAATCCTGCCTTTCTCAAGATCTTTTTCCCTCTCTGTTTCTTCTTGGAAAGTTTCAGGTTGGATTGTCTCTGAGATTGAATCTTGGCAATGCATGCCCCCAATGCATCCTGCAAGTCCATCCCTTCTGCGCAAGAGAGATCCACATTCTCCAACTCATCTGAGATAGTGCGCCTCTTCTTCTTGGCTGGTTCAATCTCAGTCGTGCCATCAGTGGTAGGTCTGGCTTCTGATGGTGCATTTGCCGGATCCCCCTTCATTGATGAATTCACTGTGGAATCTGATGCAGTGGAATCAGCAGGGATAGAAGGCACTGGTTTCTGAGCCTGTGTTGGGCCACTGATCTTCGCAGCTGGAGTCTGGGAAGTGGAAACCGCAGGGGTAGAAGACCCTGGTCTCTCAGACTTCATCAGGCCACTGACAGGACCATTG
>Ga0126342_10014036_pt1 | contig 14160 bp, 14 predicted proteins | sample Cyp1metagenome_FD_92528 | JGI IMG/M metagenome (GOLD analysis project Ga0126342, IMG submission 92528) | Coral microbial communities from Lord Howe Island, Old Settlement Bay, Australia - Cyphastrea 1 metagenome | ecosystem: Host-associated > Invertebrates > Cnidaria > Coral ...
AATTGCCACCTGGTACATAACCCTAAAAAAGTTTACCTGCGTCCACCTTTTTTACCACCTATTTTCCTCATTTTTATCCGATTTCGGGCGCTCTGCCCCCAGACCCCCTTAACTCACTTTGTTTGCATATAGAACTTCGCCTAGCCTAGCGGCTGGCTTTCGTGAAAAAACACAGGTTTTAGGGAATCAAACATCGTAAAATGTAGAGTCATTACCCCCCAAAAGGGTGAACCCTCATGGGCACTTTAAAGCTTCTCTTTAGGCAAGAACTTCCTTTGCTCTGCGTATCGGTTTCTCATTTTAACGCTTCCTCCACATGCACTATTTGTGCAATTGTATGCTGCTCACTGTAGAAAGATTCTGCCAGTTAGACTTCATGTGAAGCAATATGAAGTAAGTGAACTCTCCAGAAGTACAACTAATGTGGTAAACCCACTAATGAACCATCCCCAAGTCATCACCATTCTCATGGGTGCTATGTTTACCAGTAGTACCCGCACGAGGCGGGGCGGAAGTTGCCTTAGGGATCCGCTTAGTCACCACTTCACCACTTCCCTTCCTCACCACTTCCCTTCGTCACCACCCTGTGTCATAGCTTCTTATTCTTTTGTTATGTATTGTTATGTGATGTACCACCCTTCATCAATGTCAAGTCTCACAATTCTATTTGTCCGTAACACAGAAGTATTGCTTCCCAACTTCCTTTGACCATCCCAAGATTTATGGCATTGGGTTGCCCACATACTGCAAATTCCTTGGCTTCCAGACTGTGTAAGCGTCTGCTTCAGTTGTGCTGTCAAGGCCTTATGTTGGGCTGCGTTGTCTCTACCAGGGGTCGGGGGTTACCCGAACAAACGTACTCCACTGATATCATCGGTATTCAAACCCTCGCTAGGTCAGGCCAAGGGGTCATTCTTTCGGCATTGACACCTGCATACAACATGCCAGTTCTCAAAATGGCTCATCGCTGCTGAAACCATCAGGATTCCCACAATTCCAATGACTGGATCATGGGACGGTGCTTTGACACAACACTCCAAGCTGTCCGGCACGTCGCATTGCCATTGCAGCCTCCTAGGCGTGACAACGGCTGGAAAGTGCAACTGAAAGCCAAGTATTGGGAGATCCTGCTGCCATGGCTGTGAGTTCAAAGCCCTTGAAACTCAGCAGGAATACATTTGAAGGACTATGTCTATGCCAACAAAGGGCATGGTATGTGCCAAGAAAACTCCTTCTCATGATCATGGTTTGTTGTTTCCCCAGTCCCATTGAATTCGAAGTGGAACACTCATAACGTTGAGTTATACAACCCTTCGCAAATAGCAAGGTTCCAGGAATTTGTTCCTCGAACAAGAAACTCTAAATGTGGGGGATTTCACACACAGTTCACACATATCTTGGGTGCTCAAAGAAAAGCACGCCCTGTTGCTATCCATGTCTTTTAGAAGAAACTATGCCTGATGGTTTTTTGTGACCTACACTGCCTATAGGGCCTATACTATATACTAATTTCTCCCATAACCATCCTATTTTATGTTTACTTCAACATTTACCAATGACGACTGTGGGTCCTCGGCATTCGCCTGTGGAGTCTCTTGCACCTTGGCAATGGATCGAGTGGTGAAATGGCACCATAGGCATCCATAGGCGGGAACACATGCCTCATGATAGATTTATATTCATTCAACTGTAACTATCATTAGACTATACATCTATATATATATATATTATTGCAGTACCTTCAAGATCCAGAAACAGAACTTGACACAATTGATTTGGTGTCGATGAAGTCATGCCTTGGTGCCCCACTGGATTGCCTCGCAGCTCGTCAGCCAGCTTCCGCCCTGGTCGGCACTGGCTGAGGTTGAGCAGGTTGGATTCCCCCAACATCGCCGAGAAAGAAAATGACAAGCGATCAAAAAAACTCAAAAAACAAACAGTCAAACAGTCAAACATCAGGATTTTTGTTGAAAACCCAAAGGCCCCTGACATATCTTGATAAATATCTTGATATCTTGATGTGAAGCCACCACAGGGATAAAGTGGAGCTTCTGCAGGCTAGTTTTTCTGTGTGGATGATGGGGCTATACTGTACTGAAACAACTGAAATACATAAGTTTTACCCTCCAGTAGACTAACATTGGAAATCTATGGGCTTCCCTTGGAAATGATCCACAAAACCGTGCGTTTTCCACTTAAATATGTCAAATATTGCTATAAATAGTTTCCTGAAGCCATTGAATTATGTAGTACTCTTTCATCTCTTTCCAAATAGCTTACTGTAGGGAATGATGTTCTATGTTTCGCAGCGAGCCGACTTTGGCACCAGGCCTGCTTCATCCACAGGAAGAGCCGGCTGGCCAGCACCTGGCAAATCTGGCAGGGGAACATCCCATCCCATCATTCCTGGATGATGTCCCTTTAAAGTTCTATTAAGACCTAGGTTTTCATATGTTTTAGGAGAATTATGGTACTGAAGATCTTCGATCTTTGCTTGCCGATGCCCATGCCCTGATCCTTATCCAAAACTGCTACTTGGATCTACTTGGGTCTTGGGACCTCCACTTTCCATCCCCATCCCATACTGTAAACGATTTGAGGTGTGTTTTTGAGAGGTCCCCAATGTTGAGACGGGAAATGCCGATTGGAACCCCGTTTTGGATGTTTTGGGCGATCTCCGAACCCATCTCTCCAAAGCAGGTCAGACGTACAGGCACGTTCCGCTGCACGTACAGCAGTGCCCCCCAGGGCGCTGTAACGACTGAGCCTGGTCAAATTGCCAGAAAATCAAGGATGCGAAGTCATAGACTGTCCAGTCCAATGAATTCAATGATGGGACTCAACAATTGGAGAGATATCTAATTAGATAGTGGTCGCCCACTGGGGTTAGAATTTCGCGGAAAATGGTGATTACACTACGCATAGACACATGTATTTTCGATTGGGAATGCAGCACCTGGCCCAGGGTGGACACCAGGCTTCCGTCTCCCACAGAGGATCCCGACTCCTCTTCTCTTTCCCGCTTCTTCTTTTCCATCAAAGCTTCGCCTTGGCGATGCCACAAGCAACTGCTGCTAATGACACGCCGCTAGTCTTGAAAAATGGTCTTATATCACATGGCATGGATCGAAATGGCTAATCGCCCGCAAAACATGGGAGATGCATAATGGATAAAACACACACACAAACACACATACAAACACATGGATACATATATATATAGGTAGAATTAATTAAATATATAATATAATATATATGTATCAAAATGATTCAAAATTGCATATCCACATCAAGTATTATCAAAAGTATCAGTTTCAGTTTTCCCACACCGTGGATCAAAGCCAAATCCTCTGGGACGCCCAGACGCTGTCGCCTTAAATGCTCGGCCCGCGCCTGTCGCTCCTCCTGTAGGAACGCAACGCTTAAATCTCTAGGTGTGCCTGTAGTTTCCGCAATCTTTGTCAATTTTGAATCATTTTGCGAACAAATAATGTTAATTTAATCTGTATTTAATCTTTATTTCATGCTAATTTACAGTATGTTATTTGCTCAGACGCAAATAGATACGCTTAGAAATAGCTTCCGGATGCTTCCGGTATATCCGGTATTGAAGCGTGGCAACGGAAGATCATGGAAAATCCTTCATTTAAGATATTAAGATATTAATATGTTCCCAGCTATAAACCTCCATGTAGGCCAAGGGATCCAAGGGGGCCGTGAGGATTTTCCAGCCACGTTTGATTTTGCTCCTCTGAGGGCTGATTGGGGTTGGAATCGGCTTGCCGACCTCGGCAACCAGCGACCAGTGGGCGGGTTGGGATCATTCTCCGCCCAGTGGGTTTAAAGTAACAACTGTTTGAAACATGTTGAAACCACCAACCAGCATAAGAGTATCTAAAAATGTCTAAAATGTCTAGAATATCCCAAACATTTGCCGCTACAGAATGGAAATTGATTGCACTTTAAGGTATCATTGATGTGTAATTGGTATACCATTTGGACTTGCTTCATCATTCGGGTGTGTTCAGGGCGAGTCCATCATTTCGAGCCATCGCATCCATGGTCACTGAACTGTCTGGCTGCACAGTTTTCCAGCCACGACGCCACTCTTTTGGTGAGGCGTGCGAGTCATTAGCGACAGAGAATCCGAGAATCCTAAGCCTTTCCGTGGTGGTTGCAGTGCAACAATACTGAATGTTTTTTGTTTTAGACATATTCTGCAGAAGACAAACAACGCCCACAAATTCGATTTCATGATCTGTGATGAATATGCCATTCCACACAGTATGTTTGGAATTGGGGTTGGTTGTACATGGTTATACCATGGAGGGGCGGACAGGTGCAAATGTTCGAAACCACCAATTCGGGATTTGTGGCCATGTCTTGAATTCAAGACTTTTCACTGCTGAAACAGTGTGCCGGAACAACAATTTCAGTTCCGTCTTGGAAACTGTATACCGAACTACCACTACTCATCTCTTTAATATATTTCAATATATGGTTCGGTGACAGATCTTCGGAAAGTCTGAGTCTGAGTCTGAGAAACTGCATGTTGTTCCTTTCACATCCTTTCACTGTGACTTTACCCACCAGCTCAAAAAAGGAATGCTGTAATGCGCAAGCACCAACAACACATACCAACAACTCAATCACGTGAAGTTGATTGCAAGCGGTGGCCATTTCACCCCCATCTTGCAGCAAAGGACCTACTTTGGGCCAGTGGGGTCCAAACCCCGCAAGCTGTCTGCTCAATGCACATCCCTGCAAGCGTAGTTGAGAATCGCAGTGTAATGATCAATGTTGGATACATGGTTACCCTTTCGGCAATCAAACATGGCAATGGAACACCCGTCATTTAATCATAGAATGTTCTAGCTTCTATAGATGATTTTCCCATTAAAACATCCATTTAATAGGGCAATTTCAGATCCTTGGGGGATACAGCTGTCACCTTTGCCCTACCGTTGCCTTTGGAGAACCGCAGGTGACCTCAGGTAACCCGTTGTGATGCCGGCGCAGGTTATACTGCTTTGCCGGCCCAATCCTGCAGGGCTAAGAGTGAGGCAGAGTGAGACCATAAAAATGTCATAACACTATATGACGATATTATTCATATATTTGATACATGTGTTTGCTGTTTTTCAATTCTCATATGGTTTCACTGATTAAAGATTATGATGCATATATTTCATGTATATGGAGGATATCTGTAGTTTGTATAAAAATAATATTGTAATTACATATAGTAAATCCTATCCAACGTGATGAAACATGTACATCCAATCGAAAAAATGTACATCCATTACATCCATTACATCCATTACATCCATTACATCCATTCACTTCTTCATCTTTTTCTTCACCTTGGTAGCCATCTTTCTTCCGCATCCCGCATCCCGCCGTAGCGTTTTCAACACTGCTTCACCTTCTCAGCGATCCGTTTCCGGCGATCCAGGAAGGTCAGTAGCCCGGCCGCGCCCAACATCAGGAAACCGGCCACAAACCTGCAGGCCGAAGGATGACAGGGAAATGGGCATGTATACCTATAATATATACAGATGCTGTACATTATATACAATATATATAATAGATGGAGATAGATGAAGACCAACATTAATGTAGACATGGATGAAGGATGATGAAGGTATGTTTACAAAAATCAAATGCATTCATCTCTCTCTATTGCCATCCCGAAGGATCAGCTAATGTACTCATGTATCTATTTATCATTATCTATCTATATATATATATGTTATTTATCTAAATTGTCGAATCCTACAATAATATTGTCAGGATAGAAGTGCTGGCTTACAGTTGAGCAACCCCCACCAAGAAAATCATATCAGATCTTGATCCTCCAAAGAATGAGTCTCAGTTTTAGAAATAGACCGCCACCAGTTGCCGGCACCACTGGCTCCAAAGCAAGTCTGGTAACCGCAAATGTCACATAATGTCACATAATGTCACATTCATGAAAAAGTGGGCACTGATGAAGGGAAATGCTACAATTACAATCAGGACTTTGGTCTTCAGTTCTCATATGACGGGGTGGCACAACATCATCTTTTCTGACGCTTGGGGCGAGTGGCAGAAGAATGCAAATGCAGAGCCCAATAAATGCCTCGGCTAAACGGCAAAGAAAGGAGAAACACTAAACTAGTTAAGTCGTTCAAGTCCTAACACTGTGGTGCCAAGTTCCTATTGAAATGTTCCTTGTATGCTACATATGACCCTCCGGCAGCTTCTTTCGCTTTACATGCTTTACTTTTTTTGGCAGGTGGCTTACAATTGGCTTCAACCCCCTCTGCATGCTCTAGCATGGTCGCGAGGCTTTGCAACACAATGTGTTTTTTTGCAAACCCATAGGTCCCTCAAGTGAGATGAGCTACCAGCCTCTCCTGATGGATTTAAGTTGCCATGCTTGAGATTGGATGCCATCAGTGCTTGAAGTCTGTTGTCCGGTGGACTCTGTAGACCCCCATTGCAACAGAGAAACAGCAAATCAACATGTCCTATGAATGGTAAAGTATGGTAAAGCAACATCAAGGATAAGTTTTTTTACATGTTTTTACGTCAACACAGCGAGATGATAGGTAGAATATGGTAGAATGAAAAATGAGGTAAAAGATTGAAAAGGGGATTGCATCCACCAACATATGTCAAATGTCTGCATCCTTAAAGGATCTGTTGCCGAATAGCCCATCGAAACATATCCCAACCACCAAATGCCGGGACTTGTCTGTGCCACTTGATAATTATTATCCGATTATCTTCCAGGAATCCCAGGCAAAATGGGCATTTCGAGTTGCTGTGTTCTGGATCAGTTGATCCTGCTCAGAAATACCCATTGCGAAGATCCCGCAGTTTCCGCGCCCAGCGCTGCACACAGTGTCCTCTTGAGCCGGAAAAAGCCGACAAAGCCTAGAGGATGCGCATCGTTTCTCTGCTTTGTTGGATACTCCGATGATACTCCACATGTCTGCACCATGAACAAACTCCACTGGTCCAAACAGCTGACAGCTGCACTGGGTGGCCCAAACGCGCCGCCCTTTCCTTCACTGCAACTGTGGCAGTTTCCTGCGACTTTCGATGATTTCATCGGAATTGCCGATGGATGGTTGATGCATTTGGCCTTTGGAATCCTGCCACCTGTTTGACAAAAGCTTATTAGGTAAAGAACAACAAAACAACACGGAAAAGCTCCAAACAATTGGCGAAATCTTCGCAATGGAAATCAACATATTGCCACCAACACACCATCAATTGAGGTCCAAACATCTATGCGACATCTCTCAGCCTCAAACGTCGGATTGAGAATGGATGATGGTTAGATGAAGATGACTATTGGATGGCTATTACACATGGTGATTAAGTGACCAATGACCAATTCGCTATTTATACATATTACATAAAATGTTTGCTAAACCTTTTGCAATCAAAGAAAAGCCTTGCAGGCACATCACAACATGCACACCTCGCTCCTCCGGAAATTCAAGCCAAAGTCAGATTCCAATAGTGATTCTGCACCAAAGACAACCAAAGACAGTGTCAGTGCACATTTAGCAAGCCACCGAGTCTTCCTCGCGGACCTCTCTGGGGCCTGGCGTAGGCTACCGTAGGGTATCAGTACTGCCTTGGAAGCAAACCAGGAAAAGATGGAAAAAAATCTGAAAAAATCTTGGAAAATCAAACCCTCAATGGGTTTCAATTGGTCACCCATTGCCAATCTTTCAAAAAAAAAAAAGGGCCTGAATTGGTTTGGTTGCAGTTGGTAACCGATTACCCTCTGGTAAACTAACATAACTATGAAAAATCACCATTTTCAATGGGAAAATTCACTATAAATTGTCATTTTCAATAGCTATTTTGACATAACCAGAGGGTACTTACCAAATAATGTTACCAAGAAAATCATGCCGAAGGGAGACATAGAGAGACCCATCTAGAGTCCATCTCCCATCATCTCCCTGGAATGATCTACAGCGATTGGACCAACTCTGCTTTCCAATCTGACCTTCAGGAGCATGCTGATAAGCCTCCAAAAAAAGTGTATATTTATGATTATGAATTATGATTATGATTATGATTATCATTGTTATTATTACTATTATTACTATATTTATTATTATTATCTCTCTCTTTCTCTCTCTCTGTGCATACATATGCCCAAATCATATCCCGACATAATCGTCACACTTCAACAAACGGTTCAATTACTAATTTCTCTGCGTTCCGCTCATCTAGAATTGACTGCGCATCCAGATTAGGTGGGAGAATCAGGACTCCCTGTACACTGTACACTAAGCTTTGAATCGGGGTGCATTGCTTCAATAATGGATACATTGGCGTCCTCTGGGTCATAAGACTAGTGTGACGCATCCTTCCAAATGACACACCGAGCCGCCAACCCGAGCCGCCTTCATCCAACGGGCGCATCTGAAGCGTTGCAGGTAGAAGCTCCTACCATTTTGGCAGTAGCAGTTAGGTGCGTCAGCTACTCTCAGCCCCAACGATCATCATGCGCATTGATAATTCGGAACTCTTACCGCAAAGAAAAAAAGAAAATGAGAGAAGGTCTCAACAATCCTCAGGCAATTCATTGGGGCCAATCAATGGCTTTGAGACTTGTACACTGGATGAGCGTGTCTATCCTATCACCCCCAAGGTGGTCAGTGCTGCATCCTTTACTCTTCTCGCTCTCTAGCTACTAGGCCACTAGTACATACCTCGTTGATTCCTCTCATTTTCCCAAATTTTCCCACATTTTCCAGGGAGATTCCCACATTGAAAATAGGGCCCTCCTGATGCTGTTGGATGATCTGAGCTGCTTGTAGAGCCGCCTCTTGTGCAGCTTCCGCCTCTGCCTGGAAACAACGAATCCTATTGGACTCGACGCTGCAGATATCAAGATATATGATGCGCACAGAGAGAGAGAGAGAGATGATATATATATATAATATATATATAATATATATATAATATATATAATACATACACACCCACCCACACACACACATAATATATATATATATATGTATATATATATATAAATAATAATTGTATATAATAGACAGTGGGTATAGAGTGCAGTTCTTTGATTGACTTGGATTGAGAGTTCCATAGTGTTGGCATATCTATGGTTAATTTTTATAAGTGGAATCACAGGAGGTATACGTTGCCAAGCGCTGACGTGGATGACGTGGCGTCCTGCGCGGACATGCTTTCCGCTTGGGCGCTCAGCTGCGCCTTGGATCACTGGGGATGATCACAACAGAAACGGATACCCTCTGGTTATGTCAACATAGCTATGGAAAATCACCATTATTCATGGGAAAATCCACTATTTCTATGGTCATGTTCAATAGCTATGTTAGTCATAACCAGAGGGTAACATGGAAGGAATGGAATGATTCTCGGTCTCCAGTGTCTTCTCAAGGAGTTCAGCAGAGCTACTTGCAAGCAAGGTGAATAAAATGGAATATGATTTTGGTTGGTTCGTTCTATACAGCAGATGGCATACCCCTCAGGCGCTAGTTTTCCTCTCGCTTTGCCATATCCTTTGCCCTTTGACTTTGACCTCGGCCGATGCTGCAATGGGTACCAGTGAAGGTGTGGTTTGGGCCGTGGGAATTTGATGTTTCTGACGTGCTGGCTCCATGCTTAAAATCCAACAGCTTGGGAAATGGCTGGACGAGCCACGGGAGGGTTGACATGGACTAAACACGTCACGACTAGTACGTAAACACTTAAAACAGAATCATTGCCCGTGTCCTGCATGCAATTCGCTTGCAGTCCAGCTCAAATGGCATCAGCACAACAATTTGAAGCAAGAGGCTTGCCACTGGGACCACCATCACTCCACTTTGCTTCTTCGGCTGCAAAGAGAGAAACGCACGCATCAGTCAGCGCCTGCCACTCCTCGGGCTCGCCCAAGCTGGTGGGTTTTATCATGAAATGGTCAACATCACAAGGTTGCGGTGACCGGGTGTGACCACATGTGGTTCTGATGGGGGGTTGTGACCCCTAATTAGCATTGGAATTCGACATCACAAAAATATACAAAAATACCATCTCAAATCAGATCATATGCTGGTAAACACTTTGACATCAGGTCCCTGATACCTGACACAAGACCGTTGTTGCGACACTCCGTCCCCTGAAACATCCTCCCGACCTCTGCCGTCTGGTCTGCGATGGGGGCGCTGAACCTTCGCGCTGCGGCACGGTGGGCAGCCAGTGCTTGCGGATCTAGGCCACGCAACTCACCTGAGTAGAGGATGCCAGAGTATGCCAGAGTCCTCCCATGGGATACTTGGATACTTCATGAGCAGTTCAGAACCTATGAGGGACAGCCGTATTTTAATGCCAATTACTATAGTGACCCATCGAAGTTGGGATGGCGGTGAAGGACTTCACCTGTCACAGGCCACATAGATCCCTTCTGCCTCTGGCGACTCTGGCGAGTCCATGGGACACTAGGCAAAGGAGCCACTAAATCGATTTGAGGGAGAGAATGCAGATGAATGCAGGAAACTGAAGTTTTAAGATTGGTCACTGTAACCATCAAATTCGGACCTCCTGCAAGTTGTCCCTCAAAAAAAAGCAATTCTGGGAAACATAGAGCCCACCCTTTATCACCCTGAAACATCCTGAAACATCAGCCCCTTCTCCGTGAGACATGTGACGCAAAGCTCCGATATCATGTTCCAAATCTGCACCCACCAAGTCCCACCTGCGACCGAAACTGTTGGGGTCATGAGCTCCTGATGCTGGGGGGCTTACAATTTCTGACCCCTGGGACATCTGCACAGTACTCTCAGCTCTTCCTGGGCAAGTAAAAGCAAGAGCTGTGCATGTAACATCACACCAGTGGTTGCAAACTTTCTTGGTCTTGAATCGATTAGAGAAGGAACTGCAAAAAAAACAAGCATCCATCACCCCTGTCCACAACAGGTGCGCAGCCAACACCCAACTTGTGCCGAGCTGTGGCCAAGCATCCATAATGAAATGTTGCCCATGATATTTTATGGTGCAAAATGATGAACGTTGACCATTGGACCATGGGAGAGATTTGGAGTGCAGCGCCCATAGCAGGGCTTTGTACCCCGGCCTCACACCAAATGGCTTTCGAGGCATTGCTTTGGCCTGAGGGCCAGCATGGGCCAGCATGGGCCAGCAATGCCGGAGAGCTCAAGAGATTCAACATGATTCAACAGGGTCGTATGAGTCTCATGAATTTCCTCTCACAATGAACGTCAATGAACCACACAAATGCCCTGGACCCCACTGCACAAATTTGACACACTCAGCACAGGCGAAAACTATTGAAAACTGTTGAACACAGCACAGGATATCACTGGACCACTTGATGCAGCCTGCCTCACATTTTGTCACGCCACTTGGTGTTGCAAAGGCATCCACTGGCAGGTCATGTGATTCCATCCTTGGCCGCGACGCTGGATGACCGCATTTTCATTGGCTTTGTTTCAGGGAAAATCTTCAGAAAACAATGTTTATCTCCTTCTCCATTTTCTATGAATTGCACGGGTTCCTGCAAAAATGTTGCATATTTATGCATATTTATCATGCACAGTTTGCTGTGACAAATCTTCATGACTACGTACAATGATGCGCAGAATGAAATTTGTTCATGACTCATGACATCTCATGACTGTTCCTGATTTCTTCAAGTAGAGCCCAAGGGAGAGGCAAGCTAAGGATGGGGATGATGGGGTGGGGTTGTCTTGATTCTACAAGCACCTATCGGACCTATCGCCCCCCGGGCCCTTGGCATGGCGAGCTGCATGTCTGCAGGAAGATCTTCAGATCTGACCACTTGCAAGTCATGACAGAGTGTGTACCTCAGTTGGCCCAAAGGATCCAAAGGTATCCAAAGGTATTCATCTGGGGAGGGGATTGAATGAAATTGACCGGGTTTCTCATGCCAGGCCGACTGCTCGGCCGGATCCGGGTCTAAAATTTCCATTGTGTCCAAGGCGTCCAAGGCGCACGGGCACAGATTCGTCAACAGCTCCCAGCTCAGTCAGTATGCCCCACTCAACCTGCGCCGCCCCGGGTCCCGGCTCCGAAGTGGGCAGAAACACAGGGAACATTCACAAAGCAGTGGCGCATTGTAGGCACACAAGCGACAATTTACTGTACATGAGACCAAAAACGAAAGCCATGAAGCATCAAGCAGCACCTGAAATGTTGGGGGCAACACCTCAAGAACCCGTTGTCTGACTATAGGCATCAGCAACAAATTCATTGCTGGATTATTGAACGAGAACCATTTGATCTCCCATCAAAGGTAGGGTAGGATTTGAATAATAACTATATACCCCGTGCAAGCAGGCCTCTCCGTAGCCCTTTCCCTTTCCTAGACGTACTCCATTGCTTGCAACAACACCTCACACAGGCGTGGAAAGGAACTTGAGTTCAAGGTAGCTGCTTCACAACTTCCAAAATATCCGCGCGAAAACATAACCAACGAAGGAAGTTTAGCAGTCAAACTTCCGACAATATGGACAGATGGAAAAGCAGAGGTGGGAAGAGCCAGAGAAGAGAAGAGCAGAAGTGAGAAGATTAGAGAAGATAGAGAAGAGAAAGGGTAAGACGAAAGAAGATTCACGTGCGCGAAAAATAGGAAAGTCACGAAAAACTGTGTTTTTCTCCACTGATTTGTGTCTCTGGAGGGTCGAAAAGTAGGCTCGCTAAAACGGCGGGTGCGGAGCCATGTCGCCAGATGAGAGATGAAAAGTTGCACGCCGCTGTGGCGTGAAGCACATGTGGGATCAAAATGTACAAAGAACACCATGTTCGGACCGCTTTTGAAAGTTGAGGTGTCGAAAAAGTGAACGCCGTTGTGGGCGAAGCACATCTCGAAGTCAAAATGTACAAAGCACACCAACGCCGGACCACTTTTGGAAGTTGTGATGTCGAAAAAGTGGACGCCGTGGTGGCGCGAAAGACATTTCAAAGTCTAAATGTACAAAACACACCACGTTCAGAGCACTTTTGGAAGTTGAGATGTTCAAAAAGTGTACGCGGTTGTGGCCCGAAGAACATTTCGAAGTCAAAATGTACAAAGCACACCACATTCAGAGCACTTTGGAAGTTGAGATGTTCAAAAAGTGTAGGTGGCTGTGGCGCGAAGATGCGCGAAGCACATTTCCAAGTCAAAAGTGCAAAATTCTGACGGGTACGGAGCACTTTTTGGACGTTCGGATGTCGTTTCACGTGGCCGGCGCAGGGAATTGTGCACCTTGTCAAAGGTGAGCAACACGTGAAAGTTTTCTAGCATTTCCCAAAACGATGGCAGGCGTGGGACATTTGAAGAAGATCTGGAAAGATGCATTTTCCGTAGCAGGCGCAGTGTAAGAGACATGGTCGTTAGGTCAGGGCGCTGATTTCCTGAGAAAGGTTGCATTTTGGAGCATCAGATCTTCAGTTTTGGGAAGATGTTTTTGTGTTACTGGTGCAGCACTTCGTATGGCCTGGCTTCACTTTTTGGTGGTAGGCGCCTGACTTCAGAGACATGGACTGGAAAAATCGCAAAACGCATTGGTACGAGGCCGTCAGCTCCGCACTCAACTTTCCATTATTGAAGGAAGTCTCGCAGAATTGCTTCGTTTTTGATGTTGCCAACTTCGAAAATTGAGGAAGTCTCGCGGAATTGCTTCCTTTTTGACGTTGTCAAGTTCAAAAGTTCAAAAGTTGAGGAAGTCTCGCAGGTTTTCAATATTGCAGATTGCAGGTAGACAGATAGACAACTACAACTGCAACTATGACTACCGCTACACTACACTACGGGCTACCTTAAGCAAAAACATTAATTTTAAAACATGAATCAGGTGCTTGTAGTTAGGAGGCACTTCAAAATAATATTTTCATTCACACTATAGCCCACCCAAAATAATTTCCTTTGACACTATCCACCCCCTCAAAATGATTTCAAAGAGGTTGAAAACAAATTATTTGGCCGTGGTTCCCCTATTACTCTCAAAACAGTTCCCTTGCCTCAAAATATTTTTGAAAATTATTCCCGAGAGCGCCTGCGAAGGGTTCTTCGTAAAAAAGCAGCCGTTATACTAGATCTTCACACCTTCACACCTGCAGATCTAGATCTTCACACCTTCACACCTGCAGATCTAGATCTTC
>Ga0126342_10014037_pt1 | contig 14159 bp, 13 predicted proteins | sample Cyp1metagenome_FD_92528 | JGI IMG/M metagenome (GOLD analysis project Ga0126342, IMG submission 92528) | Coral microbial communities from Lord Howe Island, Old Settlement Bay, Australia - Cyphastrea 1 metagenome | ecosystem: Host-associated > Invertebrates > Cnidaria > Coral ...
ATATATATATATCATATATATATCATATATATATATATATGATCATATATATATATATATATGACATATATATATATATATATGTTATATACAATATATATATATATATATATCTATTTGATATACGATATACAACATGTGATATATGATAATAATATATGGTATATGATATATGGTACCATCTATGACATACACCGTATAACTATATGATGTAAATAGTGTGTGACGTACGATAAATGATATACAATAGACAATATAACACAATATAAAATACTACCTACGCTAGGGTTTAGGGTTTAGGGTTTAGGGTTCGCTAGCAGTGAGAATAGCAACAACAAACCATTGGATTCTTGAGCAAAAATCCAGGTGACTACAAGCAGTGCCGTGGTTTTGTCTCAAAACCATCCCATGTTTGAAATCATGATTTTCCAACATTTCAATGGCCTCATTTTTGGCCGAACACAAATAGCTCTCAGTATATTCCCCGTGTATCCCCGTGTTGGTCGATTTCATCCCCTAAGGTGGAGAAGGCTGCTGGGCGTCGCTACACGTCAGACTACATCGCCATACGTTGGGGGCCCCTGAGGTGATGTGGTCACTGGATGATCCATATTGGCGGATGATCATCAATCCATCAAAATTCACCGGGATATGATACAACCATTGTAAGAATTCCCATTGTTGGAAATTCCCCATTTCATTGTTAACACCCATTTTCGGAGCCACTGAGTTTCCAGCCGCGATCGCCGCGCCGAGGCTACGATTGCAAGGCAAACCGAGGCTTTTCCATCGCCACATCTGTGGGAACAGAGGCCGCCTGCGGCAGTTTTTGGGAGGTCAGGGAGTGAGAATCAGGATCCTTGGATGTCCAAAGAACATCCAAACTCAAAATAAGCAAAATATATCCAAAAGATGTAAATCACATTAATGATATTAATGTCCATAAACATCCGAGGAATGTTCATCATTGTCATTGTTCATCAATATCCAATCAATATCCCAACATATCCCAACAATATCTAAACAAGATCCAGACAATCTCCAACTCAGCATGTCCCAAATAATATATCTGACAAGAAACAGAATCCTTCAATTTGCACCATGAGCTGGAAACCAGACTTCAGCAGAGTCATTTGGTGTTCGATATTGAGTACCACACCGCTGCGGGGATTGCTAAGTTGATGCCTTTCTCCGAGCTGAGTAACATCTCTGTTGGTCTTGCTGATGTGGTGTGTGGCCCACAAATCCACTGCAAAAAGAAGAGGAGAACAAGAACAAAACCAAACAACCGAAAATGGGGGATCGCCCCAAAATGGCATTATCTTAACTTAATGGGGAAAAATGAAGATGATTAAACTATATTAAACTAATGGAACTGGGGGTACCCGTATTTTCACACAAACCCCCCAAAACCAGAGGTAGTAATGTTTGCACTCCAGTCAAGTGCTCCATGCCGCCCACTTTGGCAGCTTTAGCAGCTAGTCTGTGGTTGCTAAACTGTCACAAAACCCACATCTTTTGAGGCAGTAGCGAAAGCGGCTGGCGTGCGAAAGATGCAAGACCTTTGTCTTACTTCGCTCATGGTTGCTCCCGACATTGGTTCCAACGACACCATGGCAGCTCAGCTGCAGGAGAGGCTTCTGCGATCACTTTCCAAGTCGAGTTTGATTCAGGCCCTTCTGCACAAACATCTATGGATGTATACACGGTGCAGATATTGTCGTATGTTAAAAAAACAAGCGAGAAACTTGAAGGATGTGACATGTGGAACATGTGCGGAACATATATTTGTTGTTTTTGACTCTCCTGAACTTTTCCGCGCGTCGTGCGCAAGCCATTGATTTTTGCTCGCTAAGATCCACATCGTGTCTCACTTTGACCCCCAGGCAAGCCGGGATTGACGGTAGACGTTGGCGGCACTAAACAAGTCTACAGTGATATGATGTGGGTTTGTCTCGAAATGGACCATGGCCCCCAATTTCGGACCATTTTCATGCAGAACATGACGAGATTCCATTACTCTTATTTTTAGTTTTTTGGGTTCCAAATTCTTGAGACGTATGGATATGGGGATGGATCAAGACGCACGATTTTCCGTGTGAATGCGAGGATGAACATCAACAACAACCAGCTGTTTTGGTGAATGGTGCCGGGGTTTTGACCCATGCTGATATGCAGCATGTAACATATATTACAACTGCATTCTTGTGTCGAGGCTATGTCTACCTTGATTGAACGGGCAGCAGATTTGTTATTCCTCTGGATTCTTGCGCATGGCCAAGGTTCGAACTACCGTGCTGCAGAAAGCAGGTGCTCATGTTTGGCTTCACCGACATTGCAAGGGCAGAGGGAGAGCTTTTGTCCATGGGCGCACGAAGCGCCACTTTCCTTCTTGGTAGTGTTTCCAAGAACATGTTCCTCAAACTGGAAGTAGTCCATATTATCAAGGTCTGCTTCATGGGGAAAACAACCTAATGTGGATATTCCGGTATTCCCCTTTTTTTGGACAGCCAGATCTTGGATATGATATACCACCAGGAGGATTCTTTGGCATACTCCCACCATATATAACAGTACCTGCATCTATCCATCCATCCATCCATCCATCCATCCATCCAGGCATCTAGACATATGTATAATATATATATCTCATATTATATATATATTCACATGCATTTGCATTTGCGTTGCGTTGCGTAGCGTAACATGTTAACACAGCCACACCCGTTCTAAGTAGTCAGTGAATATCATCCGAATATCATCCATGTAATACTGTAATCCATGTAATCCATACATCCATTTCTTGGACCCGAATCCTCTCAGTCCACTATGCGGTGGGGAGATCCACTCGACAGTTTCTGCAGTCGCTCCACAAGAAGGCGGTTCCGCCAACGTTCCCGCCGGTAGGAGGGGATCTGAGGACTTGATCATGAACATTCCATGGAAAATCTGGGACTTTGACATATTTTTACCATGACCATGGGCCATTTATATCCATTTATCATGTATGAAATTGGCAATCATTAATATGGGATCCGTGAATTCTGGGGAAACCCCGGACGAATGTGAGATTGTTTTTGATTGTTCGTTTTCCGCATTTTTCGGGTTGGGTTGCAAGCACAAAGCAGATTTGAATTTGTTTGGTCCTCGTAGAACATAGGCTAGGATCTTGTCCTCAAGGAATAAGGGATCTTGTCTCGTCCGCAACAAGCAGATTCAGCCCGGATGGAAGATGGAGTAGGATTTTGAGGTCAAGGAAAGGAATGATTGATGCATGACTTATGATCCGCACCACATCCACATCATCCAGAATTGAGTTCTTCAGGAGCAGCGAATTGACTCCCCTGTGCTGGCCGTCATGGCTGTCACATTTCAGTTCTTGCTCGCTTCCACAGTTTCTCAATCTTGCTCAAAGAGAACAGCCATGACACGGGGAGGTAGCTGACATACAGTAGCTGGTCCAATCTAACTTGGGACATGGCTGAAACAAACATCTTGGAGAAAGTCAGAGGGGTCATTTGCCACAAAGATTCAAAGATTGAACGCAGTTTACGCACATTGGAGCAGAACTCTTCTGAACAGCCATTAATCTTCCGAGAGTGGGACACTGCGTAGGTTGGGGCCTCCACAACCTCCTTTTCTGTTCCATTGATGTTTCATTCACATTCCATTAATATTCCACTTCTTTTTCAAAAAAGATTGGAATTGCTGGTATTTTCCACCTAAAACCTCTCGCTGTGAACTTCTCAGCGCGGCAGTCTGGCTTCTCAAGTTGGGTGTGATGACTTCCATGAGGGAGTGGCAGTTTGAAACGCATGGGAGTTGCATGTAAGCAAGTGAAAACAGTGCTGGTAGTCCCACTGGTAGTTGGACATAATCAAACCGGAAACAAAAAATGGACATCCATTGGTAGATAGGGATTGTAATCACGAGGTAATGACTAGTGATTCTGCAGATTTTTCGTGGGAGAATCATATGTACCATGGTGAAAACATGGTGGGTTTTCCCACCATTCATGGGGATTTCTATCCCCATTATGTTTGGCATGGATGAACAAAACCATACAACGTTAGGAAAACAATGTCATAAACAACCATAATATGGATTGATGGTTTATACATGTTTATACCATTCATATATATATAATAAATGGTGATTTTGGGGATGGTGGATCCTATAGCTTACGAACATTACCATGGTAACTTGACCATGGCACTACCAAGGCCTGGCCCCAGTTTTGCTCGCGCTGAGCGACTGCTCGCGCTGCACTGGCGCTGGGTTTGCGCGGAGGATGCGGGACATGTTGGGAGATGACGGGAAAATCTGCAGGAGCCCTCCAAGCCCTCCCTATATTTGTGGCGAACCAGAAACCATGGGTTTCCTGTCGATTTTTTCCCAATCCATTGATAACAGCCAGATTTCAGATGCCACCGGAGACTATGAAGTCGACTATCATGGTTGGATCATGTTTGCTCCAGAAGAGGCTTCTTGCTTGTTCTTGACTGGAGGGTTAGCAATGGGGTAGCCATGGCACGGGATTCCTGGGGACAAGTGATGCCCGCAGGAATTTTGCTTCTTCGGCGACATGTCGAGGAGGGGTTGTTAGATGCTGTGTGCAACACCGGCTACTGGAATCTACTGGATACCAATGGTGCTACAGTCACGACCCAGCCCAACCTTCCCAGATTCTTGCAGACAAATCAGACTCCGCAGTGAAGCAAAATTAATTGAAGTATGTTCGTGAGAATTCCAAAGAAAAAGAAGTTACTAACCTAAGCCACAAACCTTTGGTAAATCAAACATGGCAATGCAACAAAAAGACCATCAGAATCCATCAAACTAGACCATCAAAAGAGATGATCTTCCGTGATTTCATGGATAATTTTATGTAGAAACATGGTGGATTTCATGGTGATTTCCACATGAATCCCATAGAAATTTATGGATAATCCTATGAATCCCATCCCCCGCCCGGTGTCGAAAATCCTATGCGATTTTCATGGAATTATATAATGGGGCCAAGACTCCCACAGTCGTCCCATTGATCAAGTCCCATTGATCAACCATTTGAAAATGGTCTTTCGAAATCATAGATATATAAAATATGATAAAATGGACTATGGATTACCCTCTGGTAAACGTTTACATAACTATGGAAAATCACCATTATTAATGGGTAAATCCACTAATGATCATTTTCAATAGCTATTTTGACATAACCAGAGGGTAATGGGTTTACATCCATGACCATCCCATTCGAACAAAAAAACCACGCCGTCTCCCCAGCCTTGGAAAGGTTCGAGGCGGCTGCCAAAAAGGCAGCAACGACTGCTGGGGTGGTACCTCGGCCGTGTCGAAGCGGATGTTGCTATAGATTCGCTGAATAATTATGGATTATGATATGGATTGTATATAGATTATAGATTATATATATAGTTACTATTGTTATCATGGTATTATCATTATGATTACCATTATTATTTTTTTTTTAATTGTGATTATCATCATTACTATTATTATATATACTATTGTACACTTTTTTCACTCTGGGATACGGATGATACGATGCTTTCGATGAGGGATGATCCAACCAGATATGCCATGGCTAAGACAACAGCGGCGCCCAAGCCCAAAGCAGCGGCTTCAAAAGCGGCGGCTGCACTGAAACCCGCACGGAGCTCAGTTGGGATCCGAAAGCTGTGCAAATCTTGTCCCAAAATCGCCACAGAAATTGGATGATTTTTTCATTGGTCCATTTCATTCGAGGTCAATGAACAAAACACATGTTTTTGGGATATTTTTGAGATATGCCTGCAGACATCTTTTCTCAGGGTGGCCTGCATGCAAAGCCAAAGGCTGCGGCAGCGAAGTTGGACACCCTGGAGGCGGCCCTGACTCTGAATGGAAGGGCCCTATTTCATGGAAAAAAAACCTATTAAAATATGGATGATAACTGGGGGTACCCCCATCATTTTAGGAAAGCTCTATAGGTTTATAGATAGAGAGTTCAAGTTCTGTTAACGCAATATGATACACAGGTATTTTTTTGATATGTTTTGTATGTTTTCCATCTACTTGGCTGCTGACTTTGGTCTTGGCCCATTCGAAGTGGCACTTCTCCTTTTTTTGCCATCGGCAGTGGAGGACAAAAGGAAGTTCGTGAAGATGTGGGAAATGAAAATTGATGATAAGGATTGCGAGGTTCGATCTCCGGAGGATTGGGCGGATTGGGCCAAATCTGATACCATCGTGGCGTGGATGGATGGGATATGTTTTGGCAAGAAACTTAGAGACTTAGAGGATCATCCCACTTACCCTCTGGTAAACTAACATAGCTATTGAAAATGGCCCATTCATAGTCAGTTTTCCCATTAAAAATAGTGATTTTCCATAGTTATGTTAGTTTACCAGAGGGTAAGTCTTTTTTTCCCTTGGTGAAGAAGTCTTCCATTCAGTAGGTTGTCCACTTATCCATTTTTTTTGAGTGGCTAAACTACCTATTTTCCCCCACGTTTTTTTTCGCACCACATCCACAAGTCCAGCTATCCTCTCGCTGGCAAATCGAAGATATCGAAGTTGAGGTCCAAGCTGAAGCCAACAAGAAGGCAAAGAAGGAGCGCTGGAAGCCCCCATTTGCTTCGATGTTTGTCCAAACTCCAAACTCATGGTGATAAAAACCACGAACTCTTAAAATCACCAGAGGGTGTTTAAAGACTTTGAATACCAGCCAATTTTCAAAAATCACTTTCGGTAGAATACATATAGAATACATATAGAATACATATAGAATACATAGTTTCAACCATTTTCAATCATTTTCATTTCAAGTCAGAACTTGGCGTCAGGTCTTTCATCCCTCAGTTCCATTATGTTCCATTTAAGGCTGTTCCATTCAGTAGGACCTCGAGACGGCCTTGAAGAAACTCCAAACTGACGAGACCTATGTCAAAGTCAAAGAGGACTGGGACTGGGACGAGATCTGCTAGGGGATTTGAAATGGTCATTGGGATGATGATGGGATTTTGAGGGCTGGTTATTACACTGTAACAATCTGTAATATATATATATATATTATATCTATATTATATATAAGTATTACTATGACTATCATGAATATTACATACTATTCCTGTTACTGTGACATTACTGTATATATATATATATATTACATTATATTACGATAGTCATAGAGATCTCAGGGGAGCTGCCGATCATTTTCCGACCTGGGAAGGAGTGACACAGAATCGTAACCTTAGGAGCGGTTTCAGGTCTTTCTTCCCGAGAACTATCACCTGGAAAAGATGAAGATCTCCAGATATCTCCAGTATCTCTAGAACATCTGGGCATTTCTCGTCACTGGAGTCTCCACTGACCCTCTGGTAAACTAACGTAACTATGGAAAATCACCATTTTTTATGGGTAAATCCACTATAAATGGTCATTTTCAATAGCTATGTTAGTTTACCAGAGGGTATGATCTTTCCATGACCTTGGAGCCCCAAGGGGGATCGAATATCGGTGAATCTTCCCGTGGGAGGAGATCAAAGACATGGAGCTTCAAGGGAAACGTCGGCAGCCCCAGGGAGTCGTCGTCGCCTTCGCAATTTTCATGGAACATGGCACTTAGACTATGGGAAACCATGGTTGGTTGGTGTTGGTTGTTGGGGTTATACCAACTGGTTTTTTACAAATACATACAAATACTATGATTAGCTATCGAATCGGGGTTCTGACATGTTCCAACATGTTCCAAAGCCACAATATATCGAAGACGATTGTTCTTGCTGATGTCCGTTCTGTGGACGATGTGGCTGCACAACGGTCGGATGGACGATATGGCAGAACTGGTGCAAGGTTTGCCTAAGTAACTACTTCTGTTTGAACCAGACCATTTCTTTTGCGATGATTTGGAAATGATTGGGCGACCTTTGGTTTGGGTGAAACGCTTTTGTTGGTGAAACCCCATGAAAACGGCAGGATATTTTCCTATTAAATCCACATTGAACTCGTAGAGTGATTGATACTTTCCAATGATATACAGTAAATCCATATTATTGAATTGTGAAGCATTGAATATCATATGGATACATATATATATATAATTATATCCATACACATATCATATATATATATATATGTATATATATATGTGGATATATCTGATCCACTCCATATAATTTTTGTTGTCATCCAAACATTGTAATCCACTCCATATAATTTTTGTTGTCATCCAAACATTGTAACATTGGCACTTCTTCCGATCCATTTTCGTTACGGGTTATGGCACCATCGCCAGGGGATGCGGAGCGTGCAGCGCTGGAGCAGAATCACGCCAAGACGGATGCGAAGGCCTGGGAGGTAAATTTCTTGTTCGTTTTTTTTTGGTCTAGGTTGTTTTTTGACGTGGTCGACCAGCAAATGGCCATAGGTTGAAACTTTTTCTATACCCTATTTTTTGGGGAATGAAGATCCATTTACCAACTATTTTCATGTTCACCAACATATCATTAAGGCTTTAAACCCGTAGCCAAATAATAAGCGACTTCCAGTTTTACATCGGTCGTATCAACGATCGCAGAATGAAGGTTTTATGATCGGGTTTACCACATTCGAACCAGCATAAACTAACAAAATTCGGGATGTGATAATTGATGCAACTATAAAGCCAACAATGGGGAGAAAACACACCAATTCACAATGAATATCACGAATATCACAATCATATCACCATCATGTTTCAGCAGAATCGACAATGGAAGTCCCATCAAAAGGATATCCATCTTGGGGGATTTTAAGCCTTCACGGCAACAAAGTGGGCAGATTTTGCACGGGGTCGAACGCTGGAGAACAGGCTGCTGCACCAAAAGCGGCGAAGAGTGCCGTCATAGCCCCAGGGTCGGAAGATTTCCCTGGAGTTGCTATGGTGGTGAAATTGTCAGACCGTTAAAGGATTGGTTGAATTTCGAGCATACCATGTTTAGAAATTAAATTGCACAAGTTCAGAGGTGTTTTTCAGATGGAGGCACCAAAATTCCTTCGCATTGGGCTTTTCCAGCTTGGGTAAGCAGGGTTATTGCGAGTTTTCTTCGGACAGACATTTATTTGATCAATGCATGTCATATTTCTGAAATCCCTGGGCATGTCCCTCCTTTTCATTCCTTTTCTTATCTTTTCTTTATATTCTTCCTATTTTTGCTGTTTCTTTCGCCATGTATCCCACGGAATGGCCGAAAAAATTGCTGCTTCGCTTCTATTCCCATCGACATCCCCATAGATTCCTAAAAGATCCTATCAACGTCTTGCCCCAAAGAAGACAATGACACGGTTTCTCCAATTTCTGGCTGTATTTGTACGGGTCGCGATGTCGCCTTACTATGTCTAGTTATAGCCTCAAAAAGCTGCTGCTTAAATCCACGTTGCTAGATGTTGCTGCAGAACTCCCAGATCTTTTGGGTGGTTACTGGAATAATCGATGTAAATCCGATTTTTATTGTGGGTGTTCATCCTATTTTTAATGTTTCAATCCCCTCGTTTTTGTTGGTGGTGAGATTCCCAAGGCACCAGTGGCTCTGGAAGCCTCTGAAGCGGTCCTAGAAGACCTGACAAGCCAGCTGCAGAGCACTGGGAAGGACGCAGCCTCCGGAGATTTTCCCTGGGAAAATCTGGGAAATCCCCGGTTTTTCGTGGAGGTTTTCACGGGAACATCATCTACAAATGAGGGATTTTCCAGCCATGTTCGATGAAGCTAACCATGCAGAATCTCACGATCAAAAACTGGGAATTGGAACACCAGAATCATGGGGATGTCAACAACCGAAATGATGGAGATTTAAGAATGAAACATGTGGATGTTAAGCTTATATATATATAATATTATACAATACAGTATATATAATTATTATATAACTACAAGTAAGATGACATAGTTTTTTTTGGTGACCTCTTCAGACCGCCAAACATTGGTATGTTTCTGGGACGATGACCCAGCGAAAGATGTGCTGTAATCAGGATGTGAAGCTTCGAGAATGGGATATTGAGCCAAAACTGCGGGAGATGAATATGATCATGGAATCAATATGGAATCAATATGGAATCAATATGGAATCAATATGGATTAATATGGAATAAATCATGCCAATTACTCGATCACTTCGAACCACTCACAATGGAATATGGAATATGGAATATGGAATATGGAATATGCTGGGACATCATGGGACATCCATCGTTGTGCCCCGGACAAATGAGTGGGTTTTGAACTGGGTGCACGCAAATCACCCGGACAATAGTTGCATTGCCTAGGTATTGGTCAACAAGCCGTCTACTAAGCAAACAATTGCTTGAGGAATTCGATGGAAAACGCACAGGCTCAAGGGTCTTGCTTGAAGTCGAAGTACAACAAACAGATTGACGACTGCCTTGTCTTCTTCACCTGGAAATGCACATGGCCAGAGAAACTTGCCCGTCTGTTCTTTGGGGTGACGAAAGTCTTGTCTGAATATCCTCCGAACATATTTTGCTCAACAAAATCCTAAAATTGCCGGGGCAATGCTTTTCAAGGCCCTTCCAACAATTTGAATGCACCAAAAAGGATCTCCCAAATTTGCTTGGGCACTTGGGTCTTGCATTTGGAAGTTGAAGGACCTTCCCTGGGCCATGGCACCTGATGCCCGCCATGAAAACTGAGCCATGCCCGTACAAAGTCCTACATCTCCTGCCCTCTGCCTCTGACAATGAAATCCGCAGTGCCTACCGAAAACGTGCACTGCAAACGCATCCGGACAAAGGAGGATCGGCTGAAACTTGGATGTGATGATGTGGTGGTCTCACCAGTGGATGCCAGTGGTATTTTGGATGGTTTTTGGGGAGGCTTTATCATGGTTTATCCATGTTTATCCACAGTCTAGAGGGTAACATCTCGAGAGGGAACTACTATGAACTACTTGTAGCTTATCGAATTTCCATTCGATTGCTGTCCAAACTCATGGCTGATTGATGGTTTTAAGTTTTTTTAATGTTCATGCAGAAGTGGAATGATGAACCCCCACTGGCAAATGTTTGTAAATGTGTTGAAACCACCAACAACGGGTACGGTATTGCTGGTTGATATGAGCACTTGCTGTTGGCTATATCGCTATTGAGACCCCTAAAGAAACACAACTTTTGATGATGTGAGCATGAGCATGTTTGCATCTGAAAACGGGGTTATTTCCATCCCAAAATGGCAGTTTTTATAGGGTCTAAGCTCTGAACATTTCCAAGCCATCATTTTTTTTTCAAAATGGTGATTTTCCCATAACAAAATTGTGATTTTCCAACCATTTTCCCATTGAATTTCCAGCTGATGTTGTTTCCTGGTTAGGGGCGGACCAGTTCGTGCCGCCCAGGAAGCGTTTCGCGCCGTGGTGGCAGCCTTTGAAGTTCTGATTGACCCAGGGCGTCGTATTGGCTTTGACGTCGATATGAAGAAACAGCAGGAGACCTGGAATCAGGGTGTTTGTAAGGGAAATCGTCCCCAAATGGCCTGGTTAATAAGGGAAATCATCCCCAAATGGGAAATATATGGAAAGATATGTCGGTTACTCATATATCTGGTTAATTAATTCAGGTTAGTGAAATATCATTTACCCAGGTATATGAGTAACCGAGAAAATGAGCAGAAGACTAAAGTAGTGGGGAGTGGACATGGGATGTTCAAATTTGTGCGAAAACATTCACCGATAGGGACCACCCACTTTGGCCATGTCCATTGCGGGTATAAAAGTAAGTAATTTTGTCCGCCACTCATATAAATACAAATATACACACATATAACTATCCCAAAAATAGCTGCAAGTTTCGGTGAATTAATATCATTTGGCTAGATCTTTGGTTTTGTTGAAGGGAAACATTGCAGAAAACCTTGGTGATTTTTCCAGATGGGTTTGACATGGTTTGACTGAAAATGGAGTATGTCCCCGACTAACCATGCATTTTATTGGGAATTTTCTGATAAACCCACTGGATCTAGGGGTACCCAATTTTCAGACAAACCCAGATGGTAAATGGATACCGATGGATACTAGCTGGTACATGGATAATGGATGGTAAAACAATGTAGAATAGGTCAGTAGCTGGTCAAATAGCTGGTAGTTATGGATATTCATGTCTCCAGCTGTTATAGCTATTTTGCAGGGTATTGACAGATGCAGGAGGAGAAGATGGAGAAGCAGTTCCCCAAATGTCCGAAATGGGAGGAGCCAAGAGAGCCAAGAGAGCCAAGAGATTCCAGGCGAAAGGGGAGCCGGGGGAGCCAGTCCAAAGATCCGAAAGGTCCTCAGCAGGAGCCGAAGCGGAGAGACTCCAAGAGGAGAAACGAGTCGAAAGATCCAGGTGCCACAAAGAGGCGAAAGGAGTCGAAGCCAAAGGAGTCGAAAAGTGAAGCGAAAGACGCGAACGACGCGAACGACGCGAAAGACGCGAAAGACGCGAAAGAAAACCCAACTGAAAGGCCGCAAAGCAGTGCTTACGATTACGATGAACTGCTTTACAAGCTCATGTGCACTAACAGAAAGAAAGCAGAGGAAATTCTGAATGATCTATCTGAAGAGGTGCTTCGAGGATTGGCCATTTTTCCGGCGTCTGATGATCTCAAACTGAAACCCAAGGTTGTAAGATTGGCACTCCCAGGTCCCGAGCATGGCAAAAAGAGGAAGAAAAGGACAAAGGTTGCAGACAATGCAGCCCAGGTACCTGTGCCAGGTGCAAAGACACCTGCATTTGGTGCAGTTCGAGGAGTTTGCCGACAATATCGATCCCATGCAAACCCAGATGACAACTATGTGGACTACCGGGCCAGCGTGGGCTTTAACAACATCCTTGTTCGTTCCCAGACTGTGCGAACATTGGATGCTGCAGTTGACATTCATATTAGTATGGTGCGGCTGCGGCAATGCTTTCGTTCCCACTTGAAAGCTGGGAAGAGTGACTTATCTCCAAGCTACAAGCCATCTTTTTTTGATTAAACTTAGACTTACAGCATTTACAACTTCTTTTGCTGGGATTGGGCCACACATTTCATCACATGTCCTTTGTTTATCCATTCAATGCCTTATTTGAAGTCGTCCCGTTTTTGGCTCACCTTGAGAGCTCTCACAGCCAAGGTTTCGGTGAGTCGCTCCATGAAGCTGTGAATGCTTTCGCGGCGGAGCGAGAAGTCTTGAATGCCGAAGCCGTCAGATTGGTCTTCCGTTGCCGATGGGGACGGAGAAATGTCTCCAGGACCTACCACACACATGAGCCCTTGCTGCAGAAATTGCCAGAGGATTTTGAAAAATCACATCTAGGTCAAACATCAGCATTTGTCAGCCAGAATGCGCCACTTGAGCCATGCTCAGTTGACCTCCTGTTGTTGGATGATGTTAGACTTTCCCATACCACTCTACAGATATTTTCAGCAAATTATTATCATGGGCCCCCCACGCTTGGCAGTTCAGTCCGAGAAATTTCCAATTTTTATCCAGGCAGGCGAATCCACTACTCATCCAGACTTTTCGCCAACTTTAGTCGGCAAACAAACACCTACAATGTCTACAACTAATATATTATACTAAGATTATAACTATAACTAATATTATAACATATTATAACTATAACCAGCAAAATTCTGAATTCATTGACATTCATGGACCATTGGACCATTCTTCAGCCATAGAAACGCCACACGTCGCACCAAGGAATTGGATGCCTTCATCAGTGCCTGGGAGGAGACTGCGAAGCGTCAGCCCCTGCCGGCGCCCGCCAAGGCGCCGAAGCCGCTGCGGAGGGGTCCGAAGGAACGCGCGCCGCAAGGCGGGGTGCGAAGGGGCGGCCGTGAACGAGCACAAAGCCTGCAGGCCAAGTTTCAGGCGGGATTTCAGGCGATGAAAAATGAGTGAAAATGGAAACCTCAGAAGTTGAGATGTGAACTATGAGAGGTTTGTTGATGGTTCAGAACTTGGACGTGTTGAAGGGTGCATGAACATCAGATATTCATTATACATATATATATGTATATCGCGGAACTGTAAGTAAAGGCAGCTGCATCCACCGTTTCAATTTTGAAAGCTGATGTGAAGTACTGCAGAAGGGTAGCAGTATACCACATGTGACATCCAAAGGATGGGTTGTTGAAAGCCACA
>Ga0126342_10014038_pt1 | contig 14159 bp, 11 predicted proteins | sample Cyp1metagenome_FD_92528 | JGI IMG/M metagenome (GOLD analysis project Ga0126342, IMG submission 92528) | Coral microbial communities from Lord Howe Island, Old Settlement Bay, Australia - Cyphastrea 1 metagenome | ecosystem: Host-associated > Invertebrates > Cnidaria > Coral ...
AATGAAATGGCAACTGCAAGAAACGCGGGCACTGCAGGTTGAATTTTCATCAATTTTGCCCACAGATGGTTACAGGTTATCGCTTTTTGGGAGGGGCCCTATCGCTTTACATGGTTTGGTGCAGTTTCTCAACACGATTGGACCCTCCCTTACTAAAGTAATCTACGCTTATTTTGACCGTATCTCATATATATATAATTATATATATATATGTACATATGTAAATAAATATATATATATATACTGGTTGGTGGTTTCTGTTCGGCTATGAGACCCAGACCACCCCCTCCAACCTCGGTGTTCTTGGCGACGTTAAGCACCTTTTAACTCTCTTTCCAAAGTCCTCCAATGGATACATCCTCAGGCCCTCTGGCCTTTTAATCTGAAAAAGGGCTATGCAATGCCCAGGATTTAACAGTTGGCAAATGTGTCATATATGCATGGGGCGCAACATGACATGTAAATGGGTATGTCTTCGCACACCCCCTGATCTGACTTCGTCAGATGTCTGATCACAAAACTATTCGCATAACCGGGTACTAAACTTCCCGCACGGCCATGGTACAGACTCAAGCCCTCGCAGTCTTTTCATCGTTTGATATTTCCTTTGGCGTTTCTTTCTCTACAAAACTGGTTTTGGCAGATCTCTCTCTCTAACCCTGTTTTGGCCTTTTTTCAGGACTGTCGCGCGCACCACTGACATGGTTGATATGGCAGTGAATATCCATGTTCCTGCTCACACAGTGGTTCACATCAGCGTGTCGCGGGCCATACAATCCAGCACCAAACATGTTTTGACCCTGTGGACTCCATGTGGCCACTTGAGGGACACAAATTGGGCAAAGATCAGTTCGTATCACCCTTCTTGAATTTCTCAAGCCATAGCAGTCGTTTCGATGGTGATATCTTTGACCCAACCCAGTGAAAGAGAGCTGAACCACCGGTGGAGTAGCAACGCCTCCAGTATTGAGTGATGCATAATTCACCAGGGTACTTTGTGTTGGCGTTCCAGCCTTCGCTTGACTGGAACCTGTCGATGCTGCATGCTGTGTGGACTGAGACGTGGATGAACTGGCATGTCCTGAGCCCCTTTGACCTTCCTTCCTTTCTTGTGTTTTAACCTCAGCTTCAGCTTTGGCTTTGGCTTTTGGTAGCGGAGCTTCTTCCCCACTCTTGGCTTCAGCTTTGGCTTTGACTTGGGCTTTGGCTTTGGGTGGTGTCTCCTCAGGCTCTCTCACCTGTTGACTACCGGAATTCATCCTTGGAGCTTCAGGCGCTCTCATCCTTTCACTCCCTGCTTGTGGTAGCGGAGCTTCAGGCACTCTCACCTGTTCACTCCCTGCTTGTTGTAGCGGAGCTTCAGGCACTCTCACCTGTTCACTCCCTGCTTGTGGTCGCGGAGCTTCAGGTACTCTCACCTGTTCACTCCCTGCTTGTGGTCGCGGAGCTTCAGGCACTCTCACCTGTTCACTCCCTGTTTGTGCCCTACCCGTTGACGCAACAGCCATGCCAGCGCAGAAGTCCAGCCAGTCCAGCCACCGCATCACTCCCGGGGTGGGAGGAGTGCCCGCCGCCAGACGGTCCTCCTCTGACCGATCTGACAGCCACCGCATCACTCCCGCGGGAGGGTTCACCGCTAGGACATCCTCCTCCGCCGTTCCCAACAGTCGTCCCGTCTACCCCTGGCGTTCGCCAACAGGAAAACAACTTCTGAAGGGCAATGGTGGTCAAGATGACCACAATGACGCTCCTTCTTCTTCTTCGTCTTCTGCTTTCGACCTGTTGATGAGAGCCATCACGATGGCTAGCTTCAGCTTCCTGGCTGCTCCATCCATCCTGTCTCCTGCCTTGATCTCTTCTTTTTCGCCTGGCTTATCCTCAAACTTTTCCTTGTCTTTTCTCAAGCTTTTCCTTATCTTTTCTGCTCAGCATCTTCTCTGTCATTCTCATCGCCTTCTTCAGCTCTTGAAGTTTGGCTACTGCCAATGCTTTGGTTCCAAGATCGGCCACCATGATCGACCCTGGCAAATGGCGAAGAATGATGTCGCCACTGATGATCCTCTACCTCATATCTGGCTCGCTTCCTGAGATGCCTCGTTCGCCACAATGCTGTATCTCCTGCCACGATGGAGATGGCAGATGACGAGTCTGAGTACTGCCAACATATGATGGGTCTTTCAAGGAGCTCCTCAATGACAACTCTGACTGCTTCTGCGAGAACTCCTCCTTACAAAATCTCAAGGAGCTCAGACTCAGCAGTTGATGCTGTCTGCAACTGCTGCCTTGCATTCCTCCATAGGAAGGGTACTCCCAACCACATTACCGCGGTGCATCCGTGGCCCTCATTTCCATAAATCGGTGTAGATCATGAGGTCAATCTCACTGCCTTGACCGTCTCCTCCAAACTTCAGGCCTTCTTCTCATTCTTCTCTTGTGGCTGCCAGATACTTCCATATCTGTGGTGCCATTTCTGTCACCTTGGCCGGTCTTCTTGTGGTCCACCTGGACATCCTTGACAGGACATACCTCAAGTCCGGTCTGCATCTTGTGACCAACCAGGTCAACTCTCCTACCAGTCTCTGCGCTTCTCGCACTTTCTCTATCGACCTGTCAGCTTCATCCTCACCTTCACTGTCTAAACTGCCATCTTCTTTACTCATGGGGATCTTTCTCAGTCCCCAAGCCTCCTTCTCATGGCCCAGGTTCTTCTGCAACATGTCCACGGTGTAATTGGTCTGAGTGGCATACCAGATACCGCTGTCATCTCTAGACAACTCCATGCCTAGAAACCTCGTGGTCTGTCGATGCCCGACCTTTTCCGGCACCGATGTCTCCCACTTCGCCTGAATGCACCTGACCCATGCCTCTGCCTTCTCTTCAGACGCCAAGACCATGATGTCATCTACGTATGTCAGGAGCAGTCCTTCCAACTGCCCGCTTTGTTCTTGGCGTATCGCCCGAGTTGATGGTTCAGACTCCAGCTGACAAAGCTTCATGCCTTCAGTTCTCATGCCTTCCAATTCCTCATCTCTATAGTCCTTCCAAAGTTTTGGTGACCTTCGAAACCCATAGACTGCCCGAAGAACCTCCCACAACTGCCCTTGAGTGAAGAAACCCAGCTTTACCAGGATAGAAGGTGGTTTGAGTAGCATTGGTGGCGGAGTCTCTTCTTCTTCATGAGTCTCTTCAAGTGGTTCACCACCCCCGTACTTAAGCTTCCAAGGGGCGTTGAGAAATGCAGTGCGGATGTCAATGTTGATGCCACACCACTTCCTGATAGTTGCAAGTGCCAGCGCCAAACGAAGCGCCGCTGAGTCTGCGCCTGCAGCAAAACAGCTGCTGTCATCTTCCACTGTTTCCACTGTCTCGTAGTTCCCACAAGCCACTATCCTACACTTACGCTTCCCTCTAGCGCATGCAGGGTCTGGCTTGATCGGCAAGAATGTCTTGGAAGGGAGAGGAATGACACCTCTATCGAGATGGTCGCTCTCCTGTTTGGTGAGCAGTCTAAGAGCGCTCTTTTCTTCAAAGGAATGGATCTCTTTCTTGATCGCCTCTTCCCAGAGTGCCTTCTTCTTGATGACCTCTGCATTCCCTTCTATCTTGGTCTGTAGGATCTCTCCCTCATCTTCTTCATCCATGCCTAGCATGACCTTGACTCCTCTCAAGACTGCTTCCACCACCTCTTCGTCGTCATAGAAGGCATGCTCAGCTTCCTCTTGTATGACTTTCTCTCTCGTTCTCTTTTCCTTTGTGTCTTTGTCTTCATCTTCATTCTCCATCTTTCGGATCATCACCTTACCTCGGATTCGACGTCGGAGATCCAGAGGTGTTCTGAGACTGGTTCCACTGTGTTTGTAATGACTGCCCGGGTTAGGGTATGAGTGCCGTCTGCTCTCATGACCCAATGCCTATGACTCAACCAGGAGGGTGTGAGGTAGATGGCCTCTTCGTTGTTTGGCTCCAGGTCCTGAGTTCTCCAAAATCTTCTGCGGATCAGTACTTTAGCCATGAAAGGAGGGATCGCTTCTTTCATCTTCAGGTGCTGTCTCCTCCAAACCTCATTGAGATACCTGACCGCAATTGGCCACCACTTCAGGTCGGCTTCTGCCGCTCTCAGTATCTTCTTGGTCTCTGTCTTCATGGCTTGAACCGATCGTTCCGCCCTTCCATTTGATTGAGGTGCCACTCCGGCTGTCGTGGAGTGCAAAATGCATCTCTCCTTGCACCACTTCTCCAGCCTGGCCCCCACAAATTCTCCTCCCAAGGTCTGAATGCACCTGTTGAACATGCGTGCCCTCGCTTCTCAATGCCAAGTACATGTCAATCAGGGCATTCAGAATTGTGATGCCTCGTTTGTCTGGTAAAGGAAGAGCCAGACGATGGACTTCAATCTGGGCTTTTTCTTCCTCTTGAATTTCATCTTCTCCAGGGAAGTCTTCATCAGGTTCCGTTGGTTGATATTCCACATCCGGAACAATCCTGGTTCCTGGGATTCCATCTTCCTCTTCCTTCCTCTGGGCTTCATCTTCTTTCTGATCTTCTTGACCCTTTTTCTTTGAGAGTTCTTCATCCTCTTGTTGCTTCTTTGTGAAGCCGGAGAACGGCGTCGCATTCCTACCGGCTGCTTCCTTTGTGAAACCGGAGAACGGCGTCACATTCTTCCCGGCGGCTTCTTTCCTGAGTATCTCCTCAATTTCATCCTCTGGATCTTTCTTCCTGGGTCTTCCTCTCTTCTTCACTGAGCACAGCAGCCTTCTCTTGGCTGCCTCCAGGTTGATAGTTGCTGAGAAGCTTGGTGACAATGGCCAAAACTGACAAGTCCTTTGAGGCTATCACATCCTCCTTCTAGGAGGCTGCTGCCTTGCTTTTCCAATCTCCTCCATTTCTTCTGCATCAAAGCTGCTGGTGGCTTGATCTCATGTTTGAGCTTCTCAATGGGCTTCAACAGCTGGTGCCTCTTGTACCAGCTCTTCGCAGCTTCCATCACTTGATCCCACCAATCACTGCTCGTTGCAGTGAGGTCTGACATCTGAGGGTGGATCAACAGAAGCCAATCTTGAAGATCGACTAGAGCGTTGTCCGGCGTCCACTCTGGAAGACGATGAAGCTCTATGCCTCCTCTCACCGGCTCGTACTCGACCTCCTCTTCACTTGTCTTCTTGGCTCTTGACACCTCCCTGTCAAGAAGTTGCTGCTGAAGATTCTGCATGCCATGCATCGAATTCAGCATCACGTCCACCGTCTTCTTTTGACGACTGGGAGACCTCCTCTGCCTCCTTGATCTTCATCTTCTTCAGACTCATGTTGAGAAGTCTGGCTTTCTTCACTTTCTTGCTGGTCTACTGACCCATCCTCCTTGTCCATCCTCCTTGTCTTCAACCTGCTGGCCTTCCTCCAGGTGGTCTTCAAACCCTTCCTTGGGTTTCCATCTGGGGGTCTCAGCCTCCTGGTCTTTGGTGGTCTCAGCCTCCTGAGTCTGCTCCTCCTTCGCCTCCTTAGATCTTCCGGGGCGTCGAAGTCTTCAATCCTCAGGGGTTCTTGTCCTTTCACCTTGGCTTTCTTCCCTGACTGCTTCTGATGACGGCTGGAATCTTTGAGGCTTCTGCTGGAGTTCCTTCAGGAGGGGTGGTATACTTGGTCTTTCTCTCTTCCATTAGTTGTATCTTAAGTCTAAGATTCTCCTCTTGCATCTGCTGCAACACTTGTGCCATCTGAACCCTTTCTTGGTGGAATCTCCATTGCATTTCATCCCACTGTCCCGGACCCAGATAAGCTTGTGACGGCGGAAAAAAACCATGTGGTGGATGACAACCAAAAGCAGCTGGAGATGGGGCTACAGGATATCCATAAGGTTGCATTGCCATCACGGCTGAACCCTTCCCTGACCCTTCGCCATCCTCCCCAGTCCCACTTTCCCGCTCTGTGCCTGGCGCTGCCCCTACCCCATCCCCATCCCATCCCAGAGCTCTCTGCTCTGGTGCTGGAGACACCCTAGGCTACAGCATAGGTGCTTTCTTTCTCAACTCCTCTTCCTTCTTCAGCTGTGCTTCATCGAACAAAGGTTGAAGGTTTTTGGGACCAAACTGTTGAGGGACCCCTGAGGTGGTGGTGGCAAAACTTCAACTTCTGCTTGGCTCTGCTCTACTTCCCCTTTCCTACCTTCAGGTGACATGCCCCCAACCCTCTCCTTTGACACAGGAACCAATGCCAAATCAGCCCCATGCTTGGCCCCACTGGCCCGGGTGCTCGTTGCCGAGTTGCTTGGTTTTGATTCTTCAGAGGCTTCCATTTCTGACCTCCTTCTTCTCATCATATCTTCGGAGTGGTTGGCCTTTGGGCTCATAACCTGTTCGGCTATGAGACCCAGACCACTCCCTCCAACCTCGGTGTCCTTGGCGACGTTAAGCACTTGAAACTCTCTTTCCGAAGTCCTCCAATGGATACGTCCTCAGGCCCTCTGGCCTTTTGACCTGAAAAAAGGCTATGCAATGCCCAGGATTCAACAGTTGGAAAATGTGACATGTATGTATGGGGGGCAGCATGACATGTAAATGGGTATGTCTTCGCAGTTTCAACCCGTCTGAAAAATATGAATTCGTCAATGGGAAGGATGACATCCCATATATTATGGAAGATAAAAAACCATGTTCCAAACCACCAACTAGTATATATAAAAATATACATACATCCAAGGTTCAAGCTGGAATTTATTGTTGTTGGGGGGATCTTTTTGGGGAGAGTTGATCGTCCCAGGCCGATGCTTCTCTGAGTCAGCCGACGCCAAGCACTTGATGAAGATCTGGCGTCGTTCAACCGGGGATCCCAAAAACACATCCCTGCCACCTACAATGAACTGTTTATATGACTTCGTTTATATGAGTTCTATGTGTATGTATATATATATATATATATATTAATGTAAACCATATGTACATTTAAACCATATGTACCCACAGCGTCCTTTTTTTAAATCATCCTTTCTATTTCAATGAGAGTGACGATTCTACATAATAAAGCATTGCAATTTGAGGACCTTTGATGAGATCAAGAGCACTCGACATAAACGCCATGTTGCTCAACTCTCTCTCTCTCTCTTCTGTATCTAAACATCTCTAAATTAATGTATAATATATATATATGTATATAATATCTCTATTACGTATCTCTACGTAGAACCTGAACCAGCGTATAGCAACATGACCGCCCAAGAAATCTGCCACTCCACATCGCCACGTGCTGCCCTGCGGCCCTGCGGCCCGCTTTTCTGCATGGCTCGACTCAACGATCTCAAGGGAAAATGAACCGCCAGTTGGTCTAGGATCCCACTCTGTAGCCTGGTACCAGTCCTCAACCATAAATTTGGCATTTCATAACCGCCAACAAAGCTTTTACAAAACCTGAGATTCAAAAAATGATGCAACCATCAAAGTCATATATACAGATACATAAACCAATTGGTCTAAGATTTGGAAAACGACAACTTGCAGAATTTCCGACAAATAGATGGCATCTGCGCGAAGGGCCCCCCCAAGTATCATGGTTTATAAACCCCAATAACCAGTTAAATAATATATCCGCGATAAATCTAGTCCTTCGCCCAGTTATAAACCTATCTCCGGCGCCCCTTCCTGTACACTGTACAGTATAACCACCATGACAATTGGGATGTCGCCGATATGACTGGGTAAACGGGTACTGTAAACAAACTTGGAATCCACCTTAAATGACCTTCAAATGTGGGAAAAAGAATGGGGATGTCACAGTCACAAAATCAGATTTCAACCGGTAATTAGCTGGACAATTATCAACCAAATAATCAACCAAATTTGGAAAGTCATCAAATTTCCATCAATTTCAAGCGGCAAGTTGCCATTTGGTGCTAGCGTAACCAGCAACCAGGGCAAAACCACAATCACTCTTGCCTTTGGCCAGCATAGCCAGCGGCCATCATAATCAATACCCTCTGGTAAACAGCCACAAAACGAACTGGAAAATCACCATGCTATTCATAGGAAAACTCACTATTTCTATGGTCATTTTCAATCGCTTTTTCTATGTTTACCAGGCCGGGTCATGTCCTTATTTTTTTTGGGAAACCATTTTTCGGGACCGGGTTGCTAACCAAGGTTGACAGAGATCCACGTCAGTTGGGATGATGACATTCCCAATATATGGAAAATCATAAAAGTCATGTTCCAAACCACCAACCAGAGATCATAGTATACCTACCAAACAATAGTAGAATAGTTCATCTCTATAAATTTTATATGGGTCAAAACCCTGGAACACCCTTCTGTTCAAACCAAAAAGCTTGGAGTTATGGATGTTAATCCAAAATATGGTGCTAGAGGTGTTGCACGTACCCGTACATATAAATATATATATATGTACATATATATATGTATATATATATATATGCATATGTATATATATGTATGTATATGTATATATATATATATATATGTAAATATACATATATATATATATTATAAACCACCATTGAACTATTGGGTGTTTAATGAGGGGCCTTCCATGCGTCAATCAACCAACAGTCCGACATTCCGATATTGATGATAGCATAAACCCATGGCTAAACTTATGTAACTTAATGTAACTTATGTAATTTTAGAATCTTAGCTTCCCAGCATTCAGAAATTCAATCCATGAACTATTGACTGAGGCAACCAAGGTTTACCGAGAGCGCAAAAGTCGCATGGGCTTATCATAGATCCCAACTAGAGGCTTAGCATGTCTTATGGGATTTTTGCATTCTTAGAATGGGGGAACAGTAAGATTGACCACCAATAACACTAGACTAGTTGATGGTTTCAACCCCTCTGAAAAATATTAATCAGTTGGGATTATCATTCTCAATATATGGAAAAAAATAAAAATGTCCCAAACCACCACCAAGAACAACATTCGGTCGCTGATTTTAGAGGAAACAAATATATGGCTTTCCCCGTCTCGACCGTGATCGTAAAAATGGTGAGCTTGTTGACGCAGAGGTTTCACCTTATTTGGGGAGCGGTAAAACTTGGGTACCTGGGTACCTTCCAAAAATCCGTTGAGCAGTGCTAAACCTCCGATGGTTGATGATCACTTCGGGGACTGTGCTAACTAATACTAACCAACATGTGGGTCAATTTCATGAACTATCCCCCAGAAAAATCACCATTTTTTGTTCGGTGGTATAAACTTACCATTCCCAGTCATTTTTGTGGTAAAAATGACATTGTGAAACAACCACAGTTGGGATGACAAGATGATCACAATCCACATTCGGGAATCCCAACCAGTGCCGCGGCCAATCAATTTTTCTATTATTTCCCAGGTTCAACAACCATCAACCAGTTTCAGGACTTCACATGGCTTTGTCTGAAAAATCATGTACCTCCAAAACCCTCCAAATCCATAAGCATTGTCATCATTTTCCCCGTTATTTTAGCGCCAATTTAGGGGTATTTGCGGCAAATACACCGTTTTTAGACACACCCACAATCTCTCAAAGCTCAAACTCGAGCCCGGACCAACCGGCTGGCCATGAAAACCGGCTGTCACTTTCCCAGTCTGCCTTGTCAAATTCAGGAGAAGTTCTTCATGTCTGAGTCTAGGTGTCTAGATTTTTTCAGGATACCCTCTGGTAACATAACGAACTGAACAATCATCATTTTTAATAGGTAAACCAACAATTTCTGTGGCCATTTTCAACAGCTATGCTATGTTTGTTTACCAGGCCGGTGATTTCCCCGAATGGGCTGAGCCTTTCCTGGAAAGTGTCCAGGAACCAATTGGACCCCAGAAACATGGCTTGTGCAAATGGGTTATAATATAGATCTAATATACCCTTTGGTTATGACTCACATAGCCATGGGAAATAGATGGCCCTAATCGAAATAGTGGATTTACCTATAAATGGTGGTTTTCCATGGCTATGTTAAATAACCAGAGGATAATTATATATATATATATGTATATGTATATGTATATGTATATATATATATATGTATGGCTCATTAAGTCCCAAATCATCGTTGAATTATAGGGATAACATATATAACTTAGCCCAAATGTATACCTTAGCCCAATGTTTTTGGTACTCACCACCACTTTGCTCAAGGCGATCCGCGATCCCTCCTGCTTTGTGGAGGATCTGTCCATTAACGCCGTAACGCCGTGCCGCTGGCGTTCACTGCACGACCGGCTCGACTACTCACCCGTAGGCAACGGGCGTGGCAAATTTAGGGTGAGGACACAGAGCTTGGTCTCAGGTGGCTAGCTGTTTTTGTTGTTTCTCTTTATAACAGTTTGTTCAGAAAATATCAACATGTTTACTTACAGTATATTCATAACTATAATAACTATAATCTATATATATATACCACTATACTGTATATATATACATACATATATAATTACGTAATTAGATCTATAATACATAATTGTGTATATATATATATAAATACATATCATGATATATGGCTACCCATGTATATGTATAAATACTGCATATCATGATATATCCCCATTCTGCGTTCAAAAAGCCTTACAAAGCCGTAAACCGTCGAGTCGATCAGGTGCATCCGCTCTGAGCAATTTTCAACAGTTTGCTAGTGATTTACCCATTAAAAATGGTGATATAGAGTGATATAAAGTGATATAGAGTGAAAATGGCCATAGAAATGTGTCCAATTTTAACATATGTATATATATATATATATAATATACGTGTATATATATATAGTGTGATATAGACTTAAATTGCCATAGATTCATAGTTCATCTGCGAAAAACAATAAAGTGATATTCCAGTTCGCAAACTGTGAGTTTACCAGAGTGTAGCTGATATAGACCATCAAATACTTCACAATATATAATGGCTATATTATATCACTATCTAGGTTAGTTTAACATCAATACTTACCAACAATACTTCATGTCAACATATATAGAGTCAACGTTTGTTTTTAGCCAGCCCCGAAAAGATAGACCCTTATATAGTATAGAGATGATCACCACATTTTTGTCGGTTGTGACTGCTCTATCTTTTTGATGGTTACCATATTTAAAATAATATTTTCCGGTTGTCTAAAGAATTGATCTATGATGTCATGAACATTTGATGATGCCAAGCCGAGAAGGTTCAGAACGGGCCAAGGTACGAATGGGCCAACTTCATCAATGGTGGCTTGGGTATCTGGTACTTAAGCAAGAGCAATATGATCTTTTTTCTGGGGTGTGTAGGTCCTTCTTTCCTGGCTTACCACAATGTATGGGCACAGGTCAAATGACAAGCATGCGTGATTCCGCAGCCAGAAAACTTGACCCCATACCCACACACTTACCAATAGGAGAGCTTCTATAAAAAGCATATGATGATATCAATTTATTGCAATTGTTTAACAAGAACAACACAATAAACCAATCAAGCATGCAACTTGGACAATAACACTGAATTTAATTTGAATTCATGTTCTTACACTAGAAATACTGAACCCAGAACCACGAGAACTTTTACAACTCTGTATCTGCATCCATTCGAGCAGTTGAGGGCTGGAAGCAAGGTTGGTAACCCCATCAGCAAAATACCCCATGTCCAGACCCGTAAATGGTGAAGATTGGTGAAGGTTGGGGCTAATATCCTTGCCAATATCACTATATATTAGTTGGGGCTAATATTTCCTTCACCAATCTTCAGGATCCGGCCCTGAGATTTCTATCGGGCCATTGATCGGCTCATCGGCGCTTGCAGCATGTCTCAATGTTGGCCTGGCGGATTTGACCATCAGAATCCCATCAACATATTGGAAGTGAACCATCAATCAAAGAAATCTATTGGCCTATTTTGACACATATAAAGTATTATAAAGTTATGGGATTTAAGAGGGTATAGCCTGTTGTAATGAAACATTATTGGACAGCCAGCACTTTTTCGACCTAAATGGAGATCACCCAGAGGTTTTCACATGACTTCACCACCAGAGGACAACTCATCTGAAAAATATTAGGCCCAACCACCTTGCTACCATCTTTCATTATATCTGGGTAAATTATAATATTTCACTAACCTGAATAGTTCGGCCATAAAAGGGGATGATTTCCCTAACATTCACCATGATTCCAGTGAGGGAGACCAGTGAGGTCGTTATAATTTACCCAGATTATATATATGGGTGTGTCTGAAAATAGTGTACCCCTAAACCCAATGGTTAATGATCATTATCCCTATTAAATGGCTATAATTGGGAATATACCCTATTTTCAGACAAACCCATATACACCTTCTAGATTTCACTGATGAAACTCTTTCAGAAAAAACGGATCCGGAAGATCTGCCCCTGAGGTTCCATCTTAACTTTAGATACTGCCCCTGCGGTGCCCTTGGGGGACTGTAGTTCATTGATCTTGGCACCGGCCCCGAGTGAGTAGATACATAATACTGGGATCCAGATTTTGCAACATGAGAACACAAAAGTCACTTAAGGATCGGCATTCCATTATCAATGAACACTTGATTTTTTTTCCAAAGAATGAAGCCACACATTATGTTTTCCCATGAAATCCACCAACTTCAAGCCACTTCAACCAGCATTTTGTTGATGTTGTACCTTCACCTCCTTGAAGTGAGCACGTTGAGCATCTGCCTCCTGCAGGGAAACTAGCTGTCCGGGTTTCAGTTGCTGGGGCCAAATATACAATAGATTAGATTAGATATGATTATATAGATTAGATTCGATTGGATTAGATTAGATTTAGATTAGATTACATTAGGATAGATAGATAGATAAGATGAGATAAGATAAGATTGGATTAGATTCGATTAGATTTAGATTTAGATTAGATTAGATTAAGATTAGATTAGATTAGATTCGATTAGATTAGATTAGATTAGATTTAGATGAGATTAGATTACATTAGGATAGATAGATAGATAAGATAAGATAAGATTGGATTAGATTAGATTAGATTTAGATTTAGATTTAGATTAGATTAGATTAAGATTAGATTAGATTAGATTCGATTAGATTTAGATTAGATTAGATTAGATTACATTAGGATAGATAGATAGATAAGATAAGATAAGATTGGATTAGATTAGATTAGATTAGATTTAGATTTAGATTAGATTAGATTAGATAGATAGATAGATAGATAGACAAACAAATCGATGTACGGTCCTTTTACATCCTTTTACCCCATTGGGAGCACACTTCGTCGGCCAGAAACCTGGATTTTTTCCAGTGTTCGGCACAGCTGACCAGTATCCCCATGAGATCGCCATGTCTGTTGGTATATAAAACCCCAGTAACTCGTTCGTTATAAGTACCATAAATGCCATAAACTTCCATGAACAGTAGTTATTGGAGTTACACACCAACTTCGACATCGGGCCCCACTTTGTTGATATCCCCGTGATGATTTTATCCTCCAAATCTCTCACAACACCCACAGACTCCCAAGGGGGAAAATCCATGACAAATTCTGCAGGAACAATCACCTAAAAACATTTGCGCTGATCCATGGCGATGACCAGTCAGACACACCAGAATGTGTTGTCCCTTTCATACTGTTTCATCGAATGAAATCATATGAATTTGACGGCTAATACATTTTAAACCATACCGAGAAACTAGGTAGGCGGTTGATTCGGCGCCCTGTGAAGGGTTGTCGATTCAATTTCATTGATTCTTTGTGAAAACACAGAAACGTGGTAAACTACCGTGAATGAATGGTGGCTCCGATGAAACAGCTATTCAACCCAGGAACAGCGAAATGAACTTGCCATGGGCGCCTGGCAAGCGTTTATCTTAGTATCCTTCCTGCCCAGCAGATGTATGCGTAATTCTGTGGTGTATACATAACCCCAAACATGTATTTACAACTAATAAATGTATATATATACATATAACAGAATATACATGATAATATTATACATACATAAATATATAAAACTATATATATATTACAATATATATATATATTACTATATATATATTACTATATATATATATTACTATATATATATATTACTCTAAATATATATATATATATATATTACTATATATATACATTACTATATATATATATTACTAGATATATGTAAATATTACTATGTATATGTATATATATATATATTACTATATATATTACTATAT
>Ga0126342_10014039_pt1 | contig 14159 bp, 12 predicted proteins | sample Cyp1metagenome_FD_92528 | JGI IMG/M metagenome (GOLD analysis project Ga0126342, IMG submission 92528) | Coral microbial communities from Lord Howe Island, Old Settlement Bay, Australia - Cyphastrea 1 metagenome | ecosystem: Host-associated > Invertebrates > Cnidaria > Coral ...
ATATATGATGATATATGATGATATATGATGATATATGATGATATATGATGATATATGATGATATATGATGATATATGATGATATATGATATATGATGATATATGATGATATATGATGATATATGATGATATATAATATATGATATATGATATATGATGATATGATAAACACATATGTATATATATACGACGGATAATGATGATATGACATGATGTATGGCTGTAATTTCTGGATTTTTTTTTCAGAGATATCTGTGTCTGTGAAGATATGGTACCAAGCTGGCCAGCTATTTTTATTCGAACTTGGAACGATGTGCTGCCCAAGCTATGATGGGCCAGTATACCGGTGAAGGACAGCACACATTAGGGTGTATACACTATAATATATATATATGTATCATTAAATATTCATAATGTAGTTCATGTATGAATATCAAGGTATATGGTTTCAAGTCATGGATATAAAGTTTGGAAAGAACAACACATGTATAGTTGCGCCCAGCCGTAGATAGAAAAACTGGAAACCTCAAAAACATTATGGAAGGGAATATCAGCAAATTAACATATCCTGGAAACACTGTTCGACATCTTTTGAGGGACCCCATTATATGAACGCATATGTTTCAAAACGAGAGACCCCCAAAATTGTATCCCCATGATTGTATGATATTAAATGGTTGTACACCAAACAAATATCCGAACTCTTATAACCAGCTTATTACCTGTTACCAGACATGAGGGCACCAACCTTTACACCAACCAGTTATTGGATGATGGGCCTGCCTTCTCGCTCAGCCTCACTTCGCCTTGCGGTGCCTCACCAACAAAATGGTTAACCACCTTGAGGTTTACAAGGACAAAGGGCAACCACCGAAAGGCTTGACTACTTCAAACAACGCTTACAGTGCAGTGACACTACGGGTCTAAAACCAGCCATTTCTTATCATTGACACTGGAAAATGGTCGGGTTTCCATCTCCACAGGTCAAATGGAATCTCTATTTCAGCCATCTCAGGTCAATGAGCTGACAACCAACAAGCACCGCAAGATGTGGATCCCATCTTGAAGCCACCATTGAAATCCAACAAATCGTGACCAAACCCAACATCTTACGTTAAGATTCTTTCTTCAAATCAGTCTGAGGATGTCCAGAGTCATGATCATATTCATTCAAGAATTTGTGTACTGATATCATCATATATCATCCAAGTCCAAACAGCTATCAGCCTCTCTTCCGGCATTCCAAAGAATATTCACATGTGCGGTATCGTCATCCTAGCGTCATCAGGGATTCCCTACAAAGGGATTCCCTACAAAGGGCACTTGATTAACCCCTATTAATGGGAAATATGAACGATCTATATCACATCCCCTATCTGGTGTTGATGCATTTGCTGGATTGTGGTGGTTCATGTTTCCAGCAAAGCCAAATATATCAAATATTAACTACATGACATGGTTTTGACATGATTTTCACAAATAACTACGGGTATTAACCCCCTTCACGGGAAAAGTGAACCATGCTGACTCTACGCACCCGACTCAGACCCTTCGTTTTCTCCTGCCGGGCCGGCCTGATGCAAAGGCAGAGCTGGGCTGGCACACTTTGCCCAGCATCTTGTGCCTCGCGAAAATCAACAATATATCAAATACCCATAGGATCCATGTATGGTATATATGCTAACATTGGGGATATATTGATGGTAAATGTTACCATATATAGCATACATGGATCCTGTGGGATATATTAAGATCCTTTAAGCAAATCATCGAACTAAATGGGCCATGGCTTCCATAGATACGTTAAATTACCGGAGGGTATCGGCAACATTTCAGCTACAGTATAGCTATGCCCTCAACCAGTTTAGCAGATTCGTTTCCACTCAATTGTTCAGAGTTGGAATGTGTCAACAACGTGTAAAAAAGATGGTCAACATGTTTTTGTCAGACTTGTTCGGTAAAACCAAAACATTCTGTGTGATTGCCTTTCTCGCGGCGAGAGCAATGAACAACTGCAACAATCCAATTGAAACATGTCAGTATGCCCATAGGTTTGGTATTGAAGTGGATACCCTCTGGTAAACTAACAGTTCACTATGGAACATCACCATGCTGAATGGGTAAATCAACTATTTCTATGGCCATGGCTTCAATACCCTCTGGTAAACTAACATAGCTATTGAAAATGGCCATAGAAATAGTGGAATTACCCATTGAATACATGGTGATTTTCCATAGTGAACTGTTAGTTTAGCAGAGGGTAGCTTTTTCTATGTTTACCAGGCCGGGTTTTTTATTGACGTCACACCTCCTCACAGGGACTGCTGTGGAGTCGGTGCCGATCCAAATGCACACCTGGGGCCACGCGCCACTGTGCGGCCATATGTTTTCATATCCCATAGGATCCATGGTGCTGGTATATATGCTAACATTGGGGATATATTGATGGGATCCATGTTACCATATATAGCATACATGGATCCTATGGGTATGTAGGTTTCCTCAAATAGGGGTACCCCCAAATCATGTTAATATGTTTTTTTTCCCATCATAAACCATCCATTTTGGGGATCCCATTTATGGAAAAAAAGAGATATGGAGAAACACAAACAGCTCGGAACACCCAATATTGATTGGGGATGGAAGGCAAACTTCGCCAATCTTCACGCATATTGACACATGAATCAGACACTTTAAAATGGCTATGGCTATGAGCGAATTTTGGTATCAACAACATCACCACTTCACAGTTTCATGTCATGCAACCTCAAAAACGCAATGCGGTTTGGGCCATGGCGTGTTCTTGCGAAAGCGAAGGAATCGATTCCCCAGGTGATGACAAAAGGCCTTGGTGCTCGTCAGCTTCTGGAACGGCATCTTGAGCAAACTCAATGATTGAGGTTGAGCGTCTTCTGGTTGGTGGTTTCAACCCCTCTGAAAAATATGAAAGTCAGTTGGGATGATGACATTCCCAATATATGGAAAACATGTTCGAAACCACCAACCAGTCTTGAATCGTTGATTTGTCTGGGCAAATGTTCTCACATCAAATACTTGGTCGCAGGCCAGCTCCAGTGAGCCACAAAAACAACAAACGCCAATGTCAGAAAAGACGGCCGTCCACATTGCGAAACGAAACAACATCCTTGAACTATTTACACGTAAAGTCGTCACCATTTCTGCATTTCCAAGATGTTGTTTTTGGTATAAAAAGATATGTTCCACTTGAATCTGAGATACGTCCTACATCCGCCTATACATGTAGTAGTAATTAGATAATAATATGTGTATATAATGTGTATTATATGATATGTATATATGTATATATATGGATATATATATATATATACATCTGGTAACCTGCCGCATCCCACAAAACCATCATGCCAAGGACGCAACTCTTCATGGGTTGGCGGGACACAATGCGTTGCTCCTTCTGAGGCACTGTACCTTGGATCGACGATTTTACACCGCTGAAACAATATGTCGCTATGATGTCTTCGCTATTGACCATATATAGATTCATTTGTCTCATTCGGACTTAGTTAAAACCACCAACTAGTGTCACTAGTGTCACTATGTCTCCACTCTTGGATTTGTGATCTTTAGACCTGTATCGATATGTGCATAACCATGTATAGATAGGTTCAAGGCGTCTGATCCATGACTGTACTTTGCCGTGCTTTGCACATTTGACAACCAAAGCCATCCGGCATCAGGGACAAACTCTCAGCGACTCTGGGAAATCAAAAAGCTTCCTAGAAAGGCATCCCAAAATCTCTTGATAAAAACTTGTACATCAAAATTGCACAGATTTGGCAGTGTCTATCTATCAAACTGTCATGTTCTTTAGCCTCTTTTTCCGCCTTGGTGATAGCTAGTTGGGCTGATATTTGGATCAAGGAACACTTGCGGTACCAACACATACCAAAGAAAGAATCTTGAAACGGAAAACCACATGGTTACCACATGGCCCACTACCACTTTTGTTTGGCGTTGCAGCCCCTTCAACTGCGTTCCTTTGATGCTGGTGCAACTGGGGTGGAATTAAGCCTACTTCCTTCTGGTGGAACCAATTTCCTTGGCCCCAACCAAGTACTGATTCTTGAGGCCCCTAACACAGCAACCTTCGCGGAGGGGCCTGAACGGTGGCCGTTGCCGTCTTCCCAATTTGGGGACATACAAGTGCATGCAAGCAATAGCAAAATATGTGTTGTGGGAAGTAGGCATATGTCTTAAATGTATCCTTTTGCTGCCTGGACTACCTCTTATTCCTCAAGATCTTCAGTGGCAAACGGACAGAATGGCAAGACTTTCACGTGGGAAACAATCTGACCATCGTGACCACTTCCTGAATCTACTGCCGGATCAATCGCCAAATCCAAGTTTGGGACATAGCAAACTTGCTTCAAAAAGTGCAAGGGCTCACTGAGTCGCCATGCCACGCCATCCGTTATATATATATGTATATATATATATATGTATGTATATATATATGTATATATATATGTGTATATATATATATGTATATATATATATACATATTATCATATCGAAAGTATCACAACATATCAACCAATATCATGCAATATCTGCAAAAGACAGTTCCCACCCACCACACATCACCACAGAAACTATGGATCGATGGGTCAAAAACTATCACTCGACCCGACCTTGGTAGGTGCCACACACAACTGGCCAGCGTCCTGGATCGGCACACCCTCTCAGCGTCAGCATGGGTCACCACTAAGCACACCTATAATTCATCCACCAGTTTTTACTTATTGTTGTTTCACCATGTTTCAACTTGGGACATGAGTTTACGGATCTCACTGAATTGTCAAGCAGATTCAAGAGAAAATTGCTCAAACGGAAAAATGAAAATGTGGAAGCCTGCCAGCCAGTTGCGTGTCATTGGATTCAAGGGAGTGTTTGTTGGGCACCCCTTGCAACCATTAGACACCCTTCAGCAATGTGCCGGGTGGTTTTCAAATCTGGGATTTAATGTGCATAACAATGTTCATCACTACCTAACGGCCAGTGACTGTAGCTTGTCGCATTCCATGGCATTCCATGGCAGTATTCGAGAGTATGATCTGCGACTTTCAATATTAGGTCTGAGTAAGGAGTGCCGAATAGGAACTCTTGTAAAATCAAAGAACCCCAAAAACATTGCAAATACCTTAAAGGGACCTGGTTTGAGGTGTAACCAGTTTCGTACAGACTATTAATCATGTTGTTCTTAGGTATAACCAAATTTGATCCATACACAGGAAAGCATGTTCTGTCCAGCTTCAAACGCCTGTCCTGATCTAGTTTGGGTATTTCGATCATACCTGAACAGTGAGAACATGCTGCATTCATCTTACTACTACAAAGGTGAGGACGCACATATATATCCCAAGATTGATATGCAATATTATGACAATCCTATACCATACTGTACCATACTGTACTCTACTGGATCAAATTTACATGTAAGAAACAACTCAATATCTTGTCAACATCATATTGATCAAATCCTAGACATTCATATGGTGGTTTCCCAAAATAGAGATCCCAAAAATGATTGCTTTATAATGGAAAATCCTACTTAAATGATCTTAAATGTATGATTTAGGGGTACCCCCATTTCAGAAAACACATCAAACATATCTACAGTACAGAGTACAGCATACCTTACCCCCACCCACCAGTGGACCCACCAGTGGATGCTGCACTTGTCCCCGAGCTCTCCTCTCTCGGCGTCGGCGCTCTCGGCGTCGGCGTCTTTCGGGCCAGGTGGGCACCGCGACGAAGCTGCCTCAGGGGTCGATGCTGCTGTTTTTTGATGGGACTAAATGTGACCTCAGGAAGGAAACTGCTGGATGATTCATGATGATTCTATAGTATAGTACTTATAGTTGCAATGCGGAAATGTGCTTATGTTTGGACGCAAGGGCAAATTTTGAATCACAACAGCCAACGCAATGATAAGCAAACAAATTGTTGTGGGTGTCACACGCTTGTATCTACCATCAAGATCCTCGTGAGCACGTTCATCATCAAATATCAGGCAGCAACATCCTGTAGAACATCCTGTAGGAATGAATTTCCGGTCATATTATGTTGCTTGAGAAGAAACATGTTGCCCTCTGGTTATTTAACATAGCCATGGAAAATCCCTTATAAATGGAGGTTTTAATGGGAAAATCATTGATTGAATAGTCTGGCAAATACTGATGAACTGGCCGTCTTGAATCTCAAACCCCCAAAACACGTACGTGGATACCTAGCTTTCCTCAAAGCCAGCTATAAGTCCCTTTATATAAAACCTTCGATTCCAACACGGAGTTCTGGCCCATGAAAGCAGCATCAAACAACTGGCTAAACTTATGAGACATAGTGTAAATAAAAATAATTAAAAATAATTAAAAATATATGGATACCACATGATACAAGGTGGTGCCCCATAGTTAGCTAAGTTGGTTTATAACTCCCATAACTGTGGTTTATGGCAGATATAACTATAGTTAATGGGGGTTATAAACCAACTTATAACAGGGGGGCACCACCATGTACCACCCAGATTTTGGATGGTTTCTATATGTTTCTATATGTTTCAATCCATTTCACCATCCTTCACCGGAAGGCGCCTCCATGTAGGTCTCCCATCCACGCGCTTTGGGTTGTGTTCGTACATGCCAGGACCCGGCACCTGACTAAGGACACGGCCTTGACACATGAATCACATGAATGTTGGGGATTTTAAGATATTTTAAGCAACCCTTGGCCCTTGGAATCTACTGGGACTATCTTGGGAATATCACCTACCAATGATGATTCAATGATGGGAATAGGGTTTAGCAAAATGGGTCTTGTTCAATGTGTTCTCAACTGAAACATGGGGAAGTCCCTATACTTCTGTTTCCGGCACGGTCTATTTTCATGCCAAAAACCTCCTCTAGACATGGAAATGCCTCCACGTGTGGGCGACAAACCGTGTCACATGTTTCCCATGAAACCACGATAAAAATAACGTTTCCCATTCGGTAAATCGCGGGTCATGCATCATGTTTATCCCATGAACAATCTTAAAACCAGCATGATTCAACATGTTTCCATATGTTTTCCATGTGTTTCCATTCATTATTGTCTTTCCATCCTCCAATCCTCAGGTTCGAATTTGTCCATTCTTTCCGGCTCGGCGGCCATGACCTCATTGGTGGATTTCAAGCCATCAAGTCGATGCAGTTGCGACCTGTGCCGCGGTTGCAATGATCGATGATATCGATGGTTCGAAAAAATCAACCGATCGGTTGAATGGAACATTTACAGGAAAACAAAAAAGTGCATTTCAGGTTCGTGGTATACCTACCCTCTGAAAAATATGAAAGTCAGTTGGGATGATGGCATTCCCAATATATGGAAAAATAACATTTATGTTCCAAACCACCAACCAGATTTAGTTGTTTGTTTCCAAACAGATTTAAGGGGAAAAAAGTTCCTTCGACCCTAGGATCAATGGGTTTGTTGAACAATTACTGTATAATGGGGCTTTAAGAGTGTTTTTTGTTTTTACAGGCAATTATATCCAAACATGGGAGATGCATCGAAGGGATCCATGTGGTGTCCAATTCATATGTGTCAATAGATAGTCAAACATTTGGTGTTCAATCCACTAATCAAAATTGATTCAAAATTGGTGGGGCCTTCATCAATGTTTGAACATAAATACCAATACTGCTAAAACAGAGTTTGATCACCAAAGAAAGGACAGCGCAGTATTTTTGATCACCTTTTCAAAAGTATCCAAAAGTAGGTTTCTAAGCAACCAATCTTTGCAAAACAATAGGACAACATGAAGCCATATGAAGATATTTATAAGCCAGGGCATGTCTCGAAATTAGGTGCCAATCGGACCTTTAAAATCGTTGTGCTACGGCACTATAGCTGGGGATTCCTGTGTGATAATCTGTATAATCTGTAGATGTTCCTTTCTATCAATAAATATCATACAAACTGAGTTTGGCTTCCAACAAAATCCCATAAGTGCATTCACTGTTTGTGATACAGAAGAAACTTTATGAGCTGCTGTGATTATCCTGCAGCACAGTAACTTGAAGCCGTGATGTTTTCATATGATTTCCACATTGCAAATGCACTGCGTACTTTCACCCTTCTTGGAAAAAATAATTTGGGCTCATTTTTCCAGTTATACGGATACGTCAATCTGGGAGCCTCTGAAAAGTCTTGACTTACTCTCTATTGGCTTGGCAAATCGCTCGCAACATCTCGCAGGGATCTGGGCTGGTTGCAATGTCATTATCGGAAGCATAGCATGGTTTTTCTGGTCAATCTTTGATACTCCAAAGTTAGAACATATGTTGGTTATATGTTGGTTATGGTTAACGCATATATTTTATGTTATTGTCATATTTATTGTCTATCCCATGACGGATCCATGGTGCTGGTATATATGCTAACATGACTGGGGGATATTGATGGGATCCATGGCACACCATATATAGCAGCACCATGGATCCGTCATGGGCTATAATTATATTAAGATCCTTTGGTTAATGTTGGTTATGTTTTTTTCCGCTTATTCTATGTTATTGTCATATTTATTGTCTATAGCAAAACATCAAAATAAAACGTGCCCCTCCAAGGTGTTTTGGATGATCGTTGCCCCACACAGTCTGCCGCACCGAAAGCTCGGATCGCCCAAGCTGACAGATCGATCCTGACGGAGCGCGGCTAAGATCGAAGATACCACGAAGGTGAACCTGAAATCAAAAAAAAAGACTTTAGATCTTTAGGACCTGAATGAAATATTCTAAATGATTCTAAATGTATCTATAGATGTTTCTGATTCTGAGGAATGGGGTCATCCACAATCTACCAAACATGCCTATCTTGGTCTGTTGTTTCAATCAAATGTGTCCACAATTCTTCTTTTCAGCAACTACCGAAACCAGTTAGACATGCATAGGTTTTCAGGTCCAGGCCACTAGGAAGGCTTAGGGGGGTCTGATCTTGTTGAGCTATGGCAGCTATGGCCCAGATTCCTGTGATTATGTTTGTCTGCACATCCAAGCATTATGTTAATGAGAATGATAAACAAAATAACATGATTTCAACTATGACTAACTGTCACATATATATATATATAAATAGTAATGATATGTTTAATGATGATGAAATATCATGATAACAGCGCATGCATTCTACAAGTCTGCCTCCTACCTATGTGTGTTTCAGCAGTCAAACCACCCATTTACAGGCTCCCCACATCACCCTGCAGGGTTGACACCGCGCCGCACCTTGGGAATGACCTCATGCGGTGGCTGAGCCGCTCAATCATCTGATCGAAAAACCGTGAGGACAAAAAGGTTCAAACAAATCAATTTGATATCATCCAAAAATCATCCAAAAATCATCCAAAAATAATCCAAAATCATCCAAAATCTACATTGTTACTTTTGTTTCCCCAAAGGGGTTCCCAGGATGTTTTTTTTTACATCACTACATCTTCCGAATTCTGTTCGAACATTACCAAGGCAGGCACCTCATAATAAGCAGGTCCAGGCGTGCGGTAGACCTCCTGGAAAGGGTGGCAGCGTCTGCAACCATTCTCTTATCCTTATCGAGTTTAATTTTAATCAAAATCCAGATGTTCATTCCTAACATGAATGGGACCGAAGAGTCTCACCTCTTGTTCAGTTGAGTTCCAGCAGCAACATCAATGAAAGGGTTTGGTGCACACAAATCGTCGAATTGAAATGCTGTTCTTGCCTTGACCCGCAAGCATGCGAACCGCACAAACATATTAAGAATTTATGTGCGGATGCACGAAAAGACAGAAAAACCAGTTTGCACAAGAAACTCTAAACCTGGAAACATGACAAGGTGACCAAAAACTTGTGGCGCAGCGATTGACGTGTTGTCATTTTAAACAAACTGCTGAATGAAATATGTTTCTTCTAGGTCCAAAAGCAGGAACAAAACCCTGTACCTATTAGCTGCAATCGTGGACATGAAAATCATCCCCCCCTGATTGCAGATTCTATACTGTTTACTAAAAGTCAATAAAAGCCAGGACCATCCATCCTTTGGTGGTGTATTCTAAGGGAAGACAGTCAGGCTTTATCAGTCATTGTCATCCTGGTCCCTATCCAAAGTCAGGATTTCCAAATGTCTAATCACAAAAACCAAGCAAATTTTGTCATGATTGTTCACATGTTTTCTACTTTTTAACCATGTTTATCCATATTTACCTTCTGACTGTTGTCAAGCGATGAGTTTGCCACCCAACTCGGCACCGTTGCCGTTTCCGTCCCTGAGATCGCTTGATCTCACTGTAGTGCTGCAGAATGCCAGGGGTCTTGGGGCAGCCTCCTGCAGGGCGCCAGCGGAACCGACGGTACCAAACCTTTCCTATGGTTATATATAATTACAAATAATATACTTTTATATGTCTTCCTGTTTTGATCAAAACCTATCAAAAACGGCTTAGCGCGTTTCACTCTCGTCAAACAGTAACACAATGGTTTGATGAAACAAAACACATCCCTACCAATTCTTAGTAGTTTTCCCTTTGAAGAATTATATAATCTTTATCATCTCATCGTCCCACAGATAAATGTAGATGTTCTGAATCTGTTCGTCCCAGTAGTTGATTGATCTTGTCAATATTGCTGAATTATTTAGTTGATCCGTTGATTCCATATGAGTTATTTCATTGAGTATCCCCTTTGGAATTAACTTATCAGATAATCAATTTAACTCAGTCTGATTTAGTATACCATATCATCCGCCAAATTAACATAGACCCTGCCAAACACATCGGTTTGAACGATTCCTTTTCGCAACAAAAGATGTTTTTTGTTTTAAGGTTGATCTTAATTTATTGGATGGACATCCCTAAATTTCCCATGAATTTACTGGCCCAACTGACTAGAAGCACAACCGCCTCGCATCCGCGGTCCTCCTCGCAAGCCTCGATCATGACCTGTAGCCCCCAAAGTTAAGGGATCTATGGATATCTATTGAATGTGGTAAACCTGGTAAACCACGGTACAAGGTGGGCATAATGGATTGCTATGTCTAAACACAATCTTGAGATATGATAACCCATATATGTACATATATATATCATATTATACTATAATCTATCAAATTAAATTATATTATTATATTATTATATTATATTGATCTAAACTTCAACTACAGCTGATGACAGATTCGGCACAATTCAGCACTGCCAGCCGGACATTGGGCTGAGCAGGTTGACAGCAGAAAAAAACTCTATATTATATTATATTATATTATATTATATTATATTGCATTATATTATATATATCATATTATATTACATTATATTATATTATGTTATATCATATTATATTATGTTACATTATGTTATTATATCATATTATATTACATTATATTATATAATATTGTATCAATATACACCAGTATTTAGATATGTTATTCATGCAAGGTGGGGACTCCAAATGAAATCGCTAACTTGGTGAACAAGACTCCAACAACTAAGGGAGCTATGACAATTATATAGCAAAAGGCTAGATACAGGATTCATGTTTACCAAACAACTTATCACTGGGGGTGCCAACCTTCTAAACCCAGTAAGAAACAATATAATTGCACAGGATATACCAAAAAAAAAGACGCAAACGATCACTACAGTAACCGGAATAAACAGGTATGGATGTTGCTTGGATTTGCCATAGAAAGTCAACTAAGATCTGCAATTTTTCATACGGAAACTCTGTGCTGCTGGAGTTGGCACATCCTCAATCATCCAACAGCTCTCACGACATTGAGACCTCCGGCCGCTTGCACGAAAAACCATCAAAGCCATCTCATGGCTGGCGAAAACATGACGATCATCACCGAGAAAGCGATAGAGTTTGCTTGGGGACTTACTGTATATACATTTTGTTTAAAGGGACGATTCAAAAGCCTGTTTAAATATGCTGAATATGAGGGGAATTACACGCTTATTTAATCCAAGCAATGGACACTAACACAGGAAGTTGTTGGTTGTTCGATGACATCAGGCAGAAACTAACTCTAAAGACTCTAAAGGCTGCAGTCCAAACTGGCCTGCCTTGAACCAGAGGAGCACAGGAGATCATCATGCCCGGACTCATCAACTATTCATCAACTACCATTGTTTCATCATGTTTCATCCAAAATCCATAAAAACAAATAAATTCGACACATGACTAGCATGACATCTTAACATATCCTAACCACTTTCCAGAACGCCGTCCGAATCCATTCATGACCGGTCCTCCGAAACTCGACACTGGTGACACCGGTGGGATCTTCATGGCACCTTTTTTGGCGCCCTTAAGGCCATGTGGCCATCAGGAAAACACCAGACCCTTAGTCTACCAAATTACCAAACAAAAAACTGGCAAAAAAAACAACTAAAATATCCTAAAATAAAGAGATATAAAGAGCATCTCCATCACTTTTCCGATTTTTCTGCAGGCACCTCGGGTGCAGATGGAAATGTCCGGAGTCGCGACCGCGCTGCTGCATATTCAGCATGATTCATATGTTCATTTAACGCATTTAATTTCACATTTTTTTCTCGCATTCCAGGCCTTTTGGCTCTGTAGAAATGGATGGAAAATATTGCATAATTTGACTATATGAAGAACTTCTCAAAGAACTCCACGCCGCGCTGCACTGGCACTGCTCTATGGGCCACAAGCTTCATGCCAGAACCATGGCCAAGCTTAGAACCCTGCTAAAAAAAATGCTTTTGGAGGACATCTTCTCATATATGATCATGTATAATCAATATCATATATGGTCATTCATATGGCAAACATATATATATACATATATTAATTATTATTATTATTATTATAAATATAAATAGTTTTCACATCCAAGGGTTGCCCAGCAACCAAACATAGTGCACTCCAGTTGCCCCCAAAATTATTCAAAGGAGAAAACGTGTGGGAATTTGGCAAGTTGCAAGACATTGCAAGCCAATGCGGACCTCAGCCATCACTAGCCCGATGAGACTTGCTTGAAGCTCGTCACATAGCGGCGCCCATGGCCCATCGGCACTCTTTGCCAAGTGGGTGATACTCTGGGTGAAACTCAAGGCTTGGACTCTGGCTGGCAGCCACTGTAGGACCTATGACCATCTATGACCAACTTCTTGCCTCGGTAGTTTTATGAACCAAGCATTTGATCACGACGACGCGCCAAATCCTACTCAGCCAAAGAGCTTTGCAAGGGTGGAACGCTGAAATTCCACATTGTGCACCTGCATCCAGCGTCACGAACGTTCCAGGTGCGATGTGAACCACTGGATGTTCATCCCTATCCTACTCGCATCTCGCCCATGTGTTCCCCATGGCTGTTGCTTTAACAGATCCTGAATCTGATCATCTGGTTGGTTAAATGAACCTTGTATGGTATAGCGAATGTATTATGTACTGTATATACCACTACTGAGTGAAGTTTACTGCATATCCAATGAGAATTGGATCACTCGAAGCAATCAGAATAATGACCTAGCGACAAAACCCCATCATGATTAGGGTTTGTTGATGGTTTTTCCCGACATAGGATACACTTAACATCCAAGCATCGTTTGAAACATGCAAGGGCGATCCAGACCAAGAGATCGATCCGGACCATCCCCGATTTGAGTTTATGAAATTGGGCATACCATGGTATAACCCTATTATAGTAATGGGACGATGTAATTTGAATGACCACGACTTTTGGTTACCTACTGGGATGGTTTGTTAAACCATTGGTTCTACCACAAACCAAAGCTGGAAAAAAATCCCCAATGGTTGGATATACTTTCTGCAGATAATTCACATTAATTGAAACTAGATGTGGGTGATATCCCATGGTTTTCCTCATCATGTTCCATGGTTTTCCATTGGTTTTTCCAAACATCATCTGGTTGGTGGTTTCAACATGTTTCAAGCATCTTGAAAAATATGAGTTCGTCAATGGGAAGGATGACATTTTTTTTTTCATTTCCTGTTCCTGCAGGGGAGTCCCTGCTTGGTCGTGCGCTTTGGCCTGGCACTACTCTGTACAGAGGATGGTTCAGCAGTAGTAATCTGGCTGAACAATGTCATCCTCGACAAAATCGTTCGCTACCAGGTC
>Ga0126342_10014040_pt1 | contig 14158 bp, 20 predicted proteins | sample Cyp1metagenome_FD_92528 | JGI IMG/M metagenome (GOLD analysis project Ga0126342, IMG submission 92528) | Coral microbial communities from Lord Howe Island, Old Settlement Bay, Australia - Cyphastrea 1 metagenome | ecosystem: Host-associated > Invertebrates > Cnidaria > Coral ...
GTGGACTCTGTGGACTCTGTGGACTCTGTGGACTCTGTGGACTCATTGGACAGTGACGTGCCATGACGTATCTGAATGATCTTGTTGTGTGTTAGGCGAGAGCTATGGCAAACCGATGGAGTTTGCGAGATTGGAGCTGGTCTAGGGCTGGCAGGCAGCTTTCAGATCTTTCAGCTTTTCCACTGCAAACACACGGCGAGAGTGTGAGTATGGATTGTGCGGGTTGTGTGGGAATGTGTGGGATGTTCAGGTCTGGTTGCTGGCAAGTCCGGAGCACCTCGAGTTCTTTTGACAGACCGGGACGCACTGGTGGCATGGCTGCAAAAATCTGCGAAGGTGCAGGAGGGTCAATGCAAGCTGCAACAGAAACACTACAACTATCAACTATCGGATACTTAGGTCCTGGAGATTGCGTCTCTTGGCTGAAAATCAACTCTGGGTGACAAGCAAATGACACGATGAGTGCGGAGTGAGGCAAAAATCCGCAGCCAGAAATGGCATGGGTGAAACGGTGTCCTTGGCCTCAGTGAGAGCACTGAGAGCACCTGCTTTGACGATGCGCTGTATGGTTTGAGCTGGTTTTCGGAGGCTGATGTTTGGCTTCCAATCTCACAAAACATCACAAAACGATCAGGTCAACTGCTGCCTTCGATTGGGGAGACAGAAGTAGCTGGCCAAAGCCTTTCAATGGCTTGGTCGTGGCAGCAGATGTGCTGTGACCTGGCCTAAGTAGCGCCTTTCATTCCGCCCTTTGAAAGATTGCATGGAGAGATCATTCTGCCATGCTGCTATATGCTGCTTGTATCATTTTGTATCTAGTTCTTGCAATTCTTATAGCCTTGGAGGTATGACAAAGAAGTGGTCCCATCTCTGGTGAATCTCATTCTCCACCTGGATGGTCCTGCAATTCTGGTGGAGACTTGCCTGAAATGCAAAACTCTCCCAGCACTGCTATGCTGCCCCAGTGCCAGCTGACGCTGACCGGAGGAACCAGACAACATCGAGAGGCAAAGCCTGGGCTCAGTCCAGTACTTTGAGGACAGGTCCGTGCATGTCTGTGCAATGATCCAACTTGTCCACTTGATGTTGAAACGGTCCGGACCGTCCGGATGACGGCATTTTAACCAGAAGTTCTTGTTGTTTTGCCCCCTATCTACCTGATCTACCTCTTTGACACTCTTTGCGTTTGTGGCTCGACGTGTGTGTATGCATGATACACATACGTGGTGTATGACATTGATGCTCGACCCCATGTCCACAGCGTCCCCATGTTTCCGATTTGACCCTAGCAGCTAGGAGATGTTGCAGAGCAATGGCGTGCAATTTCGCACAGAGAAACTCAGAGCATCCCAGTCTGAGCTGGTTTGTCAGCTTTCACCATCCACTGATGCTGATCTGCATCCCGTGTCTAAGGAAATATTTCAATATGAAGCATCCATCATCACCAATGCTAATCATATCAGTGAGCCGCAGATCGTGACCTCTGTGCTGCTGAGCAGCCTGTCTGCGGCATGCTCAAGGAAGCATTTGCATAGACGCCCATCGAGATTCAAGAGCTTTTGCTCTGCTGGCCAAAGAAGCTAGGTTGGATCAGATGTTAGAGACCGATATGCAAGAGATCCTCAGAAGATCGCGCGTGAGGCAGAAAGCACGCCGCATGAGCTTCACTTGATCGCAAAGCAAACGAAACACTGCTCTTTCCCCCAGGCTTCAGCATGAGTCCAGCATGAGTCAAGCAGCAGTCAAGCATAGTGATTCGGCGCCCAATGGCCCTTACCAGCTGTGATCTTTCTTGCGGCGCGTGTTTCCGGCGCCATGACTGACTGCCATGGGCTCTCGGAGGAGGAAACCAAGATGCTCCTGGAGTTGGAGCTGGATGGATCCTAAGTTTTCAGCAATCACGAGAACTCTCGAGGAAATCTGATCCAAACATATCCAAGAATTTTCAAACTGCTAAATCTAAACAAGGTGTATCATGTCTATAATGGATGATACATGGTGGTGGATTTGGAGTGCTTGAGAAACTTGAGAAGATCAGTTTTCATGCATGCCAATTCAGTCTGATTAGTGATATTAGTGATTAGCAATAGCCTGGCCCTCTGTGGAAATTGAGCCCTGAGGCGCTATCTGCACAACCACGGTCGATCACAGAGGCTACAAACATCTATCAGCCACTGGAGCCAGACTTGATAAATACTGCAACATACTGCAACATTCTCGGACGGTGTTGAACCGACTGGGTGGGACTTTGTGTTGAAGGTCTCCAACTCAAGTTCGTCCTCCAAAGAGCGTGTGGAGTTAAGACATGCTCCAAAATCAAAGCGCAGGAGACTCGGTGAGGGATGCTTGGCCGCGTGTTGTGATTTTTTGCTGCAAATGAGGCAATTTAGGCAGAAGAATGAGAGCAGTGAAAGAAGAGGAGGAGGATGAACGCGAGGAGACCTGCCGTGACATTTGGATCAATTGGACCTCTTGTTGCCTGCATACTGCACACTAGCAGACAAAAAGGTGCCAAAGATGCAGGGAGGAATGCAGAATAAAAGCTGAGTGTGAACAGGACAGAGCAGCAAGCGTCGTGCATGGGCCCGAGTCATGCTGCAGGAACGGGGAAGTTGTTTCCTCAAAGTGTTTGCAGTGCCACCGCCTAGGGGCTTCAAGATTGAGATGGAATACGACGCTGACTGGACCAGGGAGGGAGCAGAAGGTGGGCCGCACATTTTGACGTTCCCGACTTGTACACCTGAACTGGTTGATCTGGTTGCACAGCCACCCTGCGTCCTGCAACAGGGTCGCAGCCACCTCACTCCCAGCTGGTGAGCTCCTGAGAGTTTCGGTTCCCTTTGGTGCTCGCGCCTTTGGTATGCTGCATCGCTTCTCTTGGAGCCCTTCAGGCACCCACTTTTTGCGGTAGCAGCGACGTCAGCACTGCCGCTTCCAGCCATGACCTTACGAGTCCTTATGTTCAAAAATTCAAAGGGAGTTTTTGCCGCCCACGTTTCACTCTGCCAAGGTGGTGGAACGGCTTTGGAAGATCCTCAGGTGACCCTCCTCAGTATCAGACAGCACCGGCATCGCTTCCAGCAGATTTCAGGCACACTTCATCGATGGTACGAAGTATTTATGAACAAATCATTGACATCTCCAAGGACCCTTTGGATTTGGACCTCGTGCATGCCTGCGAGCACGAGGTCCCCCAGGTGAGCAGGGAACATCCTTTGAATTTCGGGCTGCACCCTGTCCCTGCCTGGTCCAATGTACTTCTGTTTGCAAGCCAGATCTGTTTTAATGATGATGTGTGGACTACTGCCACTAAGGTATACTGATACTAGTGTACCCAACATAATTGAACCATAAGTTCATAAAGCATAAACACAGCATCCTACTTGTTCTTCCTTGGTGCTAGTGGCCTACCAAGACACCTGAAAGATTGAAATTTCTTACCTGCCTGCAACTCATGAGTCATGTTAAGTGCAGTAGAAACACCTGGCATCCCATGGCCCGCACCAGTCAGAAAAATTGACGACAGGTGTCCCATTCGGAAAGCTCTGGTATTGTCCTCAGCCTCTGCAAGTCATCTGCATGCCCGATGGGCTCCCGGTGGCCCGCCTCTGAAGGCCGACGGTCAGCACCAAGCCGAGGACCAGCGCAAGAAACGGATCGTTTGATGGCAAGTTCAGCTGCTTCCCCGAGGGTTTGTTTGAAAATGAGAGACCCAAAAATCCAATGCCTGATCATGATTTGACATGATTTTCCCGGGTAAAAATTAGTTGAGCTTCCAAACCGTGTGACTCATGTTTGGACTCTTAGTTTTGATGGTAAATGGTCTCTCAGACATCACACCACATGTCTTTGATCAAGTCGGAAGAATGGTTTGTTGCAAACTTCATCTCAACCAGCTGTGGAAGGCCTTGTATGCTGCAGCCAGGTTTGCTTGTTCGTCATTTTTGGATATCTTTGGTGTGACATGTCGAGGATACCATACGCCAAGTGGCAGACCTGTAGCCCTCCAAACATTAGGGCTTTGACCCTGACATACCTAGTTACCTAGTTCGAATGCCACGGGACCTTCTGCAGTGTTTTATGAAAGGGCACTTTCTTCCGGGCCTGTCAGTCTTGTCAGACAGCATCTTAGTATATCTTAGCCTTTTTGATCTTGTTGGATAGGTGAACAGATCAGGTTGCTGTACCCATTGCTCCGGCCATGGCGGACAAAGCAGCTCTGACTCGCCTTCGCCGTGAATATGCGATTATCCAGCAGTCCCCGAAGACGCCTCATATTGTGGCGCGTCCATCAGAGTTGAATATGTTGGTATGGCATTTTGTGCTGCATGATCTGCCAGCAGAGACTCCATATCGTGGAGGAGTGTATGAAGGCAAGTTGGTGTTCCCCCAGGAATACCCATTGAAACCTCCATCAATCTACATGATCACGCCATCAGGAAGATTCGAAGTCAACACCAGGTTGTGCCTGAGTATGTCAGACTTCCATCCAGAAAGCTGGAACCCATCGTGGCGAATTGAGTCGATCCTGGTTGGTTTGGTCTCCTTCATGCTGGATCACAATGAGCCCCGAACCACTGGTGGTATGCATGCCTCCGAGGCAAAACGCCGGGAGTTAGCCCTCGCCTCCTTCACTTTTAATGCTCAAAGGAAGGAGTTTCAGCAGCTCTTCCCTGAATTCTGTGATGAAGCGAGGAGAAGTGGCGATGGCAGCTTTACATTAGCCGGGGAGGTGGCACCTAGTTCGCCTGAAGATAGCAAAGCTGATGAGGCATCTTGTCATTGAAGTAGGATCGGCTGAGGTTTGCTCATGTTTTTCAGAGAAGATATTTGATATTATTTGTTTTTTTGATGATATTTATATAATTTTCGGGAGGGGGGACCCTGATCAAGATCCACATGCAGCAAAGTTGAATGGATTGTTTGGATACCCTTTTTGTGCATTTGTTTGCATCTATAAACTTTTTCATGCGCACTATGTTAGACCGGAGCATCTCACCGAGACTCCTGGCCTCAGCACTTGAGGTGGAGCAGCCTGATGTTCCTGTTGACCCCGCACGTAGCTCCAGCACTTTGTCCAAAGCACTTCTTGCACTTGCCGCGTTCGTTCTGTTCCTCTCCTACCTAGGATCTCGGCTGCGATGAAACCATCGGTCAGCTAAGATCAGCTTAGATCAGCACCGGCAATGCCTGTAAGATGAGTTGTGCCAAGTACCAAGCAGCCCGGCGCATATGCAGTTTGTGCGCACACCCGATGACTGTGAAAAAATGTTTGCGTGCCTTGCACTTGTGCAATTTTTGTGTAATTAACACTTCTTTGGGGCCTGTCTCTTTGCAGTGTGTTGCTTGTGACGGCCTGTACTTGTAGGACAGCTGAAAACCAAAGATGGACAGCTTGCCAGATTTGACTCAGGCAGGTGATATTTTAATTGGTCTGGCATTATTCCTTTGCGGAGTTGTTCTCCAAACCAACGGAATTCCAAGACGACGCTGAGGCTATCCAGCTCAATCCTTTCGCCAAGTTTCACAAGGAGCGTTGATGACCAATTTGCACAGCTCGCTTTGATCGGAAACGGTGGGAATGCAGCATCGAGCCTTCGCCGGCGAGGCTTAAATGCAGCCAGAACTGAAACTCCACAGACTCCACAGCCCAAAATCCGCATCCTGGTGTCACTCTTATTTGCTCGTCATCCCATGTCATCAGCAATGCTGTGGGAAAGTGATGTGATTTTCGTTCATACTCTGCAAGATTTGTGGGACCTAGGCACGGCCAGTTGCAGCGGAGGAAGCGGAGGAGCCAAGTCCTCAGTGCCCAGGTCCCGTCAGTCGCAGGCCAACAAGATCAGTGATAGCACAGCCATAGAGAGGCCTCGGTAACACGATAGTCCCAGGTTTAGACAACCATCCTTGCCACCAGGAAATTACAAAAGCAAGAGCCGGAAGATCCTTGGTGTACAGGTTGGTTTGCTGGTGCTTTTGTCGTCCGACTCAAGATCACAGCCTGGATTGGAACGGATGTTGCATTGTCAGGCTCTGATCCATGGTCTGCTGGAAGGGCGAAAGAAATTGCACCAGGGAAAGGCCGGGGCTGATGATTGTGGTGGATGCCAGATGCGTTGCAACTGGAATGCTAAGCGCATGCGCAGATACATCCGTACGGACGTGCCAGGAGTGCGGCGTGGTGAAGGCAAAGGTGCAAAAGGCGTTGGGCAGCACAGCTGCGTGAGCACCAGCTGTCGGACTCAAAAATATACAGTATTAGTTTATATTAGTTTGTTAATGTTTCTTATGTTCTTTCTTGTGTGCGTTTCTTCTTTGGAAGGGAGGGGGGACTGAATGATGACAATAATTGGAACTGTCGATGATGCAGCTCTTGCCAATGATTTGGTCCAAACTCCAACCCCCTGTAATTTTAGAGAAATGTTGGATAAGTATAAGTGGGCTGGTGGAGTGACAACAAGGGAGCTCTCCTTCGTGCTTATGTCAGGCCTCGCCGCAACCACCAATACCACATCCGGTTCCGTAAAAAGTTCAATGCATTCTTGTGAATTCCAAGACATGGTCAGATAGAGTGAAGCTGGAAACGATGTGATCCTACCTTTTCTTCCCATCATCATCAGAAAGAGACGACGCGTTGAGAATGGTGCGTGGTGGTCCATTGTTTTATGTCCTGGCGGTTTCTTGTGGTTGTTTGACTGGTCCAGCGTGCCTTCAATGCAGGCAGAAGTCGGCGAGGTCAAGCTGGATAGACATCTGGCAAAAAAGTGGGCGCCACATATGGACTGGCACGGTGTTTGAGCACATGTGAGCGCCAGACAGAGAGGAAAACGCCAACATGTTTCATCAATCCATTTCCTACAGTCAGCCCTGTATAGCATTTGAAGGGCGCAGATAGCATGACTATCCACTCTACTCGCTCCCTTTCTGTCTCTCTTGCGTTTTTGTCATTTTGCGTAGAGGCGTAGAACATGTTCCCCAACTTTGTCATGTTCCTGAGTCTGTGGCTCCAGTGATGGCACACGGTAGCAAGCCTTGCATGCCCAGCCGTGCGAATGCCTCGTGAGCAAAGAATTCGGATGGAGAGATGTCAAATCCAACTCGTGACTTCGCTGCATGGTGCCATTCAGAAACAGCCGGCAGCATAACGCTTGACCTGGAAACGCTATTGAGCGTCATCTGAGGCAAGAGGCTAAGCGTATCGGTGGCCGGGCACCTACTGGGCTTATTTGTTTAATGTGTTGTTTCTAGTCTTCCATGTTTTTCTGAATTTGCGTGGATGCGTGTCATGGGGTCGAACTTTGAGAAGCCAGGATTTGACCTTCTAAGGTGCCAGGACCTCAAGAAAGTGATGAAGACGAAGAGGGTGACAAGTCACCAAAGACAAAAAATAAAGAAAACAATCTGAATGTGGTGAATTCAGGTCCGGCTCCGATTTCGTGTTGTATGCTTTTGTAATGTGTTTTTGCTGCTGGCTTCTGCAATACTTCTGAAAGCTGCGTGCTTTTCCAACGCCTTTGATGTTGTTGTGCTAGTTCAGGATCAGAACAATCGCCGGTAAGAACACCGCGAGCTTTGAAAGTTGCTTGGGACTCACCTGCGGTGGCAGAGCAAGGGGGTCATCAAAGTTCCCAGAATCACAGCTCGCTTGCTCTTTCTACCATTGCCACGCAGAAGTCCAAGACTGTTGGATTTTGTTAGCCTACCAACCGGTAAAGCGAACTATGCAAACTATGCGAACTTGGTTTAGACATGCTTAGACAATTTTAGATCAGAGACGGCGCTGCAGTTTCGTCCGATGCCTTGGTCAATGGACTGAGGCTACGCAATCAGAGACCAAGAATGATATCAGCACGTTGATTTCTCGGAAGGACTTCGCAAATGTGCAGTTTCACAGGCGGCCGCAAAGTCTTGGGACGATTTTTCCATGTCCCCCTCAGCAGAAGACAATGAGAGCGTCAACAATTTGGACCATAATATGATGCCACAGCAGCCCGCAGGTATTCAGTGTTCGCCTCACTCTTTGACTTACGAGCAGCTGTTCCCGCAGACGAGGCAGGCAAACCGTACGCTGCACATTCTAGTGTTGAAGCCTATCATGAAATCAGTTTAAGACAGGCAAAAACATCAAAAAACGATCTCTTGGCTCATCTCTTCTGCTTGAGGTCGGCAAGCTGCTTGATCGTCATGGTGGGTACAGTGTTGGCAATGCTCCGCCAGATGAGGATGAACCAAGGAGACTGGACTGGGGTTTAGCACGCTTACAAGCGCCCAGAACATGGACTCATCCTTTGCTCGAATTCCTGTGGATGTCTTCCATACAAAGTGTTTCTGTGCTAGGTATCGGCGCTGTTGGTATTTCTTCGAGCCTCGCTCTGCACTACAGATTGAGGGGACTGAGCATGTGCAAGAATGATCAAGAGTGCCTGCGCGGCCGAAGTGTTGACCTCCCCTGACTGACACGTAATGCAGAGATATGCAGAGCACATACAAGTGCATCATATGAATGCATTGTGACGCAGTACCTGGATAGTCATCGACACACACACACAAATATGCACTGCAATTTGCCGCGTTCTTGGGATTACATTCCATTGCAACTTTCTCATTGAAATGAAAGTACCTGTATCCCCGACGTTGGATTGTGCCAAGTCGAGATGGAGCACTTTGCAAATGCTTTTTGTTCAGAAAGCCATTGTTTCTATTGCTCATGCCCACATGCTTGCGTGCCTACTGCCTACATGCCACGTATGTCCAGCTGCCACGCAGCTCGCAGCTGCATAGATGTGCAGGAACTAGCGCGTTATCATTTGATGTTATTTCCTTATGTCACACTGCATCGCGTAGCAACAGACACACATAGGGAGGCGGATGGACAAAAAACATGCAGTGACTGAGAGGTATTCACACGCATGAATTTGCATTTGCATTGCGCATCATCGTGCAGCTTCCAACTTCTTGGATTCAATGGCACAAAGCTGCATTGATAGAGGTGTCGGGCGTACGAGCCAGTGCTAGACAAGAAGTTCGGATGCATCCGCTCTGCTTTTTGAGACCCTTGGCAGACGTTGTGCAACACAGAATAACACAGAGTGGAGGTAAGTGAGGTAAGTGAGGTAAGGTCTACTCACTAGCCGCAGTAGGTGTTGGGTAGATCTGGCTTTTCATGCACGAAATTTGGCCCGCACGCTTCCTGTGCCGATTTTGACGTACGAAAGGCTTGCTCATTGGCCCCTTCATGCTGTCATTCGAGACTACGTGTTCGGAAGAGGAACGACCAATGGTGTTGACTGCCAAGATTATTCATCTAGCCACTTGGCCTAGTACAAATCCATCCAATACCTGTCAGACTGCTTGGGCAGAATTTGGATGAATTTGGAGAGAGCATAAAGTATTATAAAGGTGGCTTATGGTGGCTTTGGCATTTCATTTTAGCTTGGCTTGCACCTTAACACTGCCAATGCATTGCCAGCCCAGAAAACGATAAGAGTAAAAAAAACGATAACAAACTTATATATGTACATGTTCATGAAGCCTGAAGATGGCAACCTGCACAGGCCTCCAAAACGACAACTAAACGATAACAAAAACGATACCGAAATATGAGTGAGACTTCAGGTGTCTTCTGTGGCCTACCTCTTCTTCGCCACAGCTCATTTTTTGTACTCCCCCTTGAATCCGTGGCCAGAGATGTTGAAGCAGAGAAGGAAGAGGCAGGGGGAGTGATGCAAGGTCATGACGACCATGTCGCACCATGTCACAGCACACTCCGGCACTAACCTGCCCCTAGTCTTGACAGGTTCAAACTCTTGAGCCACAAGGCTGAGGTATTACACCCTGCACTGGTGCAGCAACTCGTAGAGCATTGGAAGGATGTGGCATTCCGATGCGCTGCACACCGCGGAAATTCAAACTCTGTCTTGGCTGAGGCAATTGCATGCGAGGGGTGGGCAGGATGAGGAGACAAACAACACGGAATCGAGCAAAAATCCACTAACCTCGTTGCGCTTTTGGGTTCCGATCTTTGATGGATTGGTGTCGCTTGGCCAACTCCGAAGGGATTTGAGACAAAGGGAGCCTTGGCAAAGTGCTCTTCCTTTTGATTTTTGGTGCACGAGGCTTCTGGGATTCGTTGCAGAAATCTTCAACATCTCCAAGCAGCCTGCAAGGACATTACATTTCCCGCACCAACTGGTGAGTCCTTCGACAGGGCACACATGTCGTACAAGAGTATTGACATTTGAATACATTTGAAATCTTTTGCAGGATTGAAAGTTGGAGTCATTGGGCATTTTCCTCAGTGTCGATTGCGTTGCAAGTCGTGGGCATTTGCGAGCTCAAAACATGAAGCTGTACTGTCTTAGGCTTGGCTTCTGGTAACAGCCAGAGGTTTCAGGCTTGTGGTACCACCATCTGAGACCGTCGTGTCCAATTTCTGGACAGTTGCTCTGGCTGCATTTTGACTTTGAGCACGTTTGAGCTGAAGTTATTATTTTTGTTTTTAAGGGGAGCTCACCAAGAGAAATAGACACTCTTTGCTGCAGATGGCGGCCAAGGATACTTTGGTCTTGGGCATGTGGTTATTTGCAGCTTGGTTGCAAATTTTGACGTGGACTCTGTCTCTCTACATATATTGATATAAATATACACTGTTTGGAACCTTTCTCGTGTCTTATGCCTTCAGGAAGGTCTGGCAATGGTTTTATTGAATCGGGAAGGTCTTGAAAAGAGGGATGGCCTTCGAAGGGCAGGAAATCGGGTCAAATGCCGGGAATCAATGTTGTTCGGATTGTATATATACAATGGCCGGAAATTGCACAAAATAGAGACAGGCCGTTCACCGCCAATCTCCACGGCAGTTTGGGGAAGGACTTGCATTTGCCACGCCATCTTAGATGTTAGGTGGCTGATCAGCTGTAGCTATACATACTTTTTTGATCTTTACACCGAAGCCTTGACATCATTTGACATCCAAGGTCGTGATTCATCTTTGTTCTTGCCTTTTGAGCGTCGTATCAGTTCTGGAAGTGCAAAATGGAAATGCGCAAGCCTGGGCGGCAAGCGAGCTGTTGGATTCAGGCAAGGGCTCAACACGGCTCAACTACAAATGGAGAAACGCAGTACACAGAGAGAGAGAGAGAGAGAGACAGAGAGACAGAGAGACAGAGAGAGAGAGAGAGACAGACACTGAGAGACACTGAGAGAGAGAGAGAGAGAGGGTGTGTGTGTGTGTGCACAAGTGCAAGGTGAATAGGAAGTGTCTCAAGCGTGTTTAAATCCCTTTGCTGTTTGACTGAACGACGACCATTTCAGCAACTTGAGATCAACTTGAGGTGGCTCCAGCTGCCGCAGATTCTACATGTCCTGACCCCGGAAGCTTATGCCAGATTCTACTCACCTGACTTGTGAAGATGGAAGCCTTGATCGCCTTGATTCAGGGCAGAGAAGTTGGCGCAGCACATTGAAGACAACCCTGTGCCAAGATGTGCCAAGGTTGTCTTGGTACTACACCGCCACCACTGTGACCTCCATCGGATATGGCGACATCACACCCCAAAACTCCGATGAAAGGCGAAGAGCACCTGCTTCCAATTGCTGCCGTGTGTTCTTGCCATCAACAGTATCAACAGCCAATAACAGCCATGTGTTCTTCAAATCAGCTGTGCCGGGCGAAAGGTTGGTGGCCTCCGCTGTGATGATTCTGAGCCAGCTGTATTTTGCGAAGGCTTGGCCATAGAAAATAAGTCTAACTGTATCTAAGTACCCTTCATTAACGGCATGAGATGGGGAGATATTGGTTGTGTTACCACAAGGTGGATTAGGCTTGTAAGTTTTGCAATAGGCATTCGGACTTGAGAAAGACATATTGTTCAGTCTTGTGCCAAAACAATGCAATCGACACTGTTTGAGATGTCCCATCAGGTTTTTGCAGACCTCACCTTCCTGACGTCAATGTACAATCAGTGGACGCTGCAGCGGCACCAACGAATGACGCAGACGAGATCAGCCCTGGAGAGCATGAATATCCCAAAAACCCTTATTCAGCCACTTCGCACAATTCATGGTGCCTAATTGATGCAGCAATTGCCAGACATGGCCGCAGGATGCCGCAGGTATGATTATTGATGATTATTGCATATTATTGCATATTATTGCATATTATTGCATATTCATTGATTGTCCAAGGCGTGTACAAGCTTGCCAGACCTATGCCACTTGGAGTGCGTTGCATCTTCATTTGATTGTATTATATGTGTACATAACTGTACATAGATATGTTACTGCACATACATGTGTGTGTGTGCAGATGTAGCTTTAAAAATCGCTGCTGAACTTCAAGCCAGCGGCAGTGCAATCGTCATAACTTGAGCCATGTGAGCCATGTGTCAACCGGTATCCCTTCTGATGAGCCGTATGAGTTATAGTTGCGTCCTACCTACAGTGACCTACAGTGTAACAGGTAGAGGTAGCCTACACCTGAACACTCTTTTCAACTTATGGTCCCATGAGGTTTGGGACATGCAGAAAGAGCGACGAGCAAAAAATTGCTTCGAAGACCTGACGACACAGCTGCAAGAAGAGGTGAAGTTGGTAACTCGCCTGACTTTGTTCCCTCGACCATGTGATCCTCGATCCTCGCGTTTGCTCCAAGCATCTCCAAGCATGGATATGCATGGATATCATGGGGTTGCCAAGGTACTTTATTCTCGTTGCCCAGCTGCACCAGCTGGAAAACATTTGGAAACCATATGGCCATATGTGGCCTACCACTGCGCCGACCAGTCAGGTGTGTACTTGAATTCCACCATAGCCCACCAAGGTCTTGTGATGCAGGTGCCATTTCTACAAACATTGGATGCGCGAGCTCTAAGATTCTTGATTGGCCGCCTTTCTGATCCTCGGCAAGCCAGACTTTCACAAGCAGACAAGTTCTTTCTGCAGTGAGAACTGACCAACACGCTTAAGCTCAGGACCAAGTGTTTCTACCGGCAGATTTCATTATTTGTCGTGGTGATATCGGCAACGAAATGTATTTTCTGCGAGAAGGTTTTGCAGGAGTCTTCACTTGCCACTTGGCAACCTACAAGATGGGTCGAGATGAGTGGACAAGCCAAAGATGACTTTATGATATGTATATATATATACGTCAATTTTTGGGGCAATATATAGTTATATTATATATACATGTATTGTGCACGTGTGTGTAAGTGTGTACTTTGCTCCTGAGAAGCATCCTGAATTGCTGCCTTGGAGTTCCTGAATCCCCAACAGGTCAGAGAGCACCTCATTGGGAAGACGATGAGATCAAACGCGTTGAGAAAGGCTGATTTCTGCTGACGCAAATAGGTTGAGCTCAACATGTTCGATTATTTTGGGTGTATGAAGTTTTCTGAACATTGGAGGCAGCCATTTCGGGGAGATTGCCTTGCTGACAGGCCAGCTGTCTTGTGCCAACCACGATGGCAGAAAGAAAGAGAGAGAGAGGGAGTGAGAAAAAAGTCCTGTAGGTTGCCAACCTGCAGGCACATATTGGTGCAAAGTGGCACAATTCCCGACCCATCCCCACCCCTTGTTGCCAACAATAAAGTCTTGGAGTCCTGTAGGTTGCAAACCTATACAGGCACACATTCGTGCAAAGTGGCACAATCCCTGACCCATCCCGGCCCCTTGTTGCCAACAATAAAGTCTTGGAGTCCTGTAGGTTGCAAACCTATACAGGCACACATTCGTGCAAAGCAGCCCCATACCTGACCCATCCCTGCGCCTTCCTTGTGGCCAACAATGAAGTATTAGAGTCCTGCAGGTTGCCAACCTACAGGTACACATTCGTGCAAAGTGGCCCCATCCCTTATCTTAGAATCCTGTAGGTTGCCAACCTACAGGCACACATTCGTGCAAACTGGCCCCATCCCTGACCCATCCCCGCCCCTTGTTGCCAACAATGATGTCTTAGAATTGCCAACCTACAGGCACACATTCGTGCAAAGTGGCCCGATCCCTGACCCATCCTCGCCCCTTGTTGCAAACAATGATGTCTTAGAAACCTGAAGGTTGCCAACCTACAGGCACACATTCGTGCAAAGTGCCCCCATCCCTAACCTATCACCGCCCCTTGTTGCCAACAATGATGTCTTAGAATCCTGTAGGTTGCCAACCTACA
>Ga0126342_10014041_pt1 | contig 14158 bp, 13 predicted proteins | sample Cyp1metagenome_FD_92528 | JGI IMG/M metagenome (GOLD analysis project Ga0126342, IMG submission 92528) | Coral microbial communities from Lord Howe Island, Old Settlement Bay, Australia - Cyphastrea 1 metagenome | ecosystem: Host-associated > Invertebrates > Cnidaria > Coral ...
CCAGACGTATGGAACGGTCTGGATCACCTGCGTTTTGGTATGGATCGGGGGTATGGATCGGCCTGTGGGTTCAGGGTATGGATCGGGGCTTTACATTTTGACTCGCAGCCATATATATATATACATTAATGTATAATGTAGTGTCAGCACTTTAAGCCAACCAGCCGTAGCACACCAGCCTGGAGCTACTGGCCAAAATTGGAGTCCTTTTGGGTCATCGGCGACAACATAAAGTCACCGAGTCATACGCATAGCTAATCTTACCCTGCAGATATATGGCAGTGTGTCAAAACCTTGTACCCCTGGTGAACATCAAAATAGCTGGTAAATGGATGTTCATTCCCCTAAAAATGGTATTAATAGGTATTGACCCATACCCATATGTACATCTACATAATGCATAACACTACATAATATTAATATTAATATTATATTAATATCTATAAATAGTGTTGCCTGGGACTTATCTACTCCGAAATTTATCGCACTGAATTCAACTGGCTTCAACTTTTACACATCCAACGCGCGAAAATCTCCCACCAGCCGCCTGAAAGATCGGTATCCATTGCCCATCAGCCAGCTGCAGAAAGGTGGAATCTTCCACCTCCACCTGGCTGTGTTTAACACCAAAAACTGGGTCCCATTTTGGGGTCCCATTTTTGGGTCCCATGGGGCAACCAAAATAGGAAGTCGAAAAATTCACAAAATAGGAAGTCCACTGAAAATGAGAGCAGTTGACATGAACAATTTTCTGTTTGAAAGTCTGAAATGGCATGATTTGCTTGGTTGAAAACAACAATTTTCAAGACGGACTTCAAAAGAATCCGATCCCACCCGTTCCAAACAGTTTGAGTCATTTCGAACGTTCGATGTGGGGGCGCATCATTTGACGCGATTGTTTGCCCCCGAAAACCGGCGGGTCTTCGTAGTAGGTCGTAGTGGTAGAGAATACTCTCCAGGTATCTAAATTGGGATCCCAAGATATTTTTAAGACATAGATGCTCTTCAGCACTTGGTCTAGGAGGGGTCGCCTGCACGTTTTTATAGCAATGCCCCAAAAGCCATCACGGTGTCTCCACCTCCTTGATGATTTTGATGTGATCATCTGATGGTGAAAGTGTTCCAACCTTCGCCTCAGATGTGTGCTCGGATGCTGACGTTGGGGTCGTGTTAGGTTGCCGTTGCTACAAAGTGGGGCCCCCAAACGATAGCTAAGTTGGTGAACATAACTCCAATAACTATGGTTTATGGTACTTGTAACTATAGTTTCTTGGGCTTATAAACCAACTTATAACTAGGGGGCCCCACATTGTAGCGTTGTTGTTACTTTGTTGTCATGGTCTTTGTCGTCGTTGTCTTCAGTTCTTTTCTGTTCTTTTCTAGCTCCTTGTGGCAGGTGTACTGCCGCTGTTGACAGTTGGAACGCCATGCAGTCTCCACGACTCCACCCAGCCAAGCAACTGCTGAAGTGCTGGCTTCCTTGCGGTGAAAGCGAAGCGATGACATTTCGGGTACCACGAAATGGGTCATGGTGTGATCGTTTTGGCGGGAGTGCTATGATTGCCATTCACATCTCCTGGCTGAGGTTCACAAACAATACAGGATAGAAAAACACGTTGAGTCCACATTTCCCATGCTTGCCCCAGTGGACATGTCCCGGATTTTGCAGCATCCTTCAGGATGGGTAGATCTTTCACATCTTCGCCCACGTCGTCACCTAGAAAAGCCAAATGCAATTCCCAATCTCAGACTGAACCATGAACATGTATGAATACGTATGAACATGTGTGAATTAGACCCTTGTCTCTCCAGCCATCACTGTGTTATCTGAGTTGAGAAGCACCACCGAATATCATCCAAGCAACTCGTCAGCCATTTCCACCTAGCCGTGGACGCATGTGAAGGGATGTGAAAGGTAGCGAATTGATTGATGGTCAGCAATGAGAGACCCCCAAATTCATGTGTTAAAACCTCATAGTTCGGATCACACCTGAACAAACATGTCATCACTAGCGATAGTTCAACTTCGAGACCCCAAATCTGGCCTTGTTTTCCAGGGTGTTTCAACTCAGCCAACATCATTGCCATAGCATCCCGATCCACTCTACATGTTCCAAGTTTTTCTGAGATCCGCTCATATTTTTTCAAGTTTGTCTGAGAAAATCTGAAAATATCTACGAATCGCCATGATTCTTCATCATGTTTGGGCCATGAAACGGCATCACTTCGTAGATATGTTTCCATGTTTAGACACACCCGCAGAGGGAAAAAAAAACTCTCCACCTTGCTGCCCAGCCACTTTAGTTCGCCCTCCTTGGGTTCAAAATCCTTCGGCACCACCAGACATAGCACGCCCCAGCGCCGTTCCGGGTAACCTCTCAATAGGTGGTGGGAACACCCCACATGGCGTGCGAACAAGGGACAGACTAACCGCTCTGGTCACGGGATCTGCAACTTGAGATTCTTCATCGACAATGTATCTACATCGAAAATCGAAAAGTTGGAAATCCAAGAAGTCATTACTAAAATCTCTAACATGTACTAAGTACTGACATCTACTAATCATTCAAATTTGGGATCAAAGTTTGACGAGGTACCACTGGCTACCATTGCCATTCCCTCTCTGTACTGCCAGGTGGCTACAGCCATCCCCATCCGTCTCGAACTGGACCTAGGACTTTGTGGCGCACGATGCGTGGTGAAGCCAGATTTGTTCACGCGGACTGGACATGTACCCTCTGGTAAATTAACATAGACCCTGAAAATAGCCTAGTTTTAATGGAAACTAATCTTCCAACTTCCAACCCCTATCTGCCAGGGTCTATGTTAATTTACCAGAGGGTAAGTGTTTTCAACAGATTGTGGATTTCGAAAATATGATGTATAACAGTCAACATGACGTAACCATGATTTACGTTCATTGATAAGTTTATGTAATCTATGAATTTCATGGTCTGACTATTGATGATAAAGCAAACGCAAAGGAGGGGGAGGAGGAAGTTCGGCTGTACCTCGTATTTGCCACCAAAAAAAGACAGCCATCCGTGAATCTGTGGAGGAATACATGACAACATGGATGCATGGTATTGGGTGTATGATAAGCATGGCAAATGAATGATGCATGCCTAATCTTAGATACTGCACGTACTACACACACAAAAAAAAACACACAAATAGCCAAGTAAGTATGATAGTCAAAACATGTCAAAACCATCAAAATCGTCAAAAAATGCCAGTTTACCCAGGGTGAGATGGGTGAAAGTTTTTCGATGGTGAAGCCAGAGATATCAGATGATCCCAACGATGGCATTCCTATCACAGCTGATGTTTTTGGGCATTTTATGGAGGCGACATGCACAAAATATCAGGAAAATTGGTAAAACTACCGCAACCAGTACTGAAACTCAGCAATTGATTCTCGGACGGTGCGTCGAAGATCATTCCAGATCCTTTTTTCGGACACCTTGACACCAGCCTGGCATTACTAACGACCCATCTGCCAATATCTACCACCAGCCAGGTCGTGCAGGTTTTGTTTTGGATGTAACAAGGTGCTGTGCAAAAGTTGCTTTCAATGTCGCAGTTGTAGAAATTCTCTGAGTACATCTCCACGTCGCAGCTCTGCTCAGGTTCCTCAGAGGATGATATTTCTGCGCGGCAAAGGGATTTTTCATGTTGTGATGGAAACACCATAGGGGTAGATTGTGAAAGAAGTTAGATAAGCTGATGAAAAATGATGATGGGGATTAAGCAACAAGACGAGTTGTGTTATGTAAAGTCCGACAAGATGGGTGATGTGAAGTTCTTGATGTAATAACAATCTCATATTCTCGGTTATATATATATATCCCCATAATAGTCTTCTTTTAGGTGGTTTTTCACCGCCGGATCTTCGGTCAGAACCTACAGTAATTACATCCAAATTAGCTTGGGTCAAGCAATTGCTATGCTAGAATTCAGCTCTTTTCTATTCTTTTCTTATATGTTCTTTCCAAGCTTGCTTCCTTTCACCACCCCTTTTTTTTGCGTTTTTCCATGTTGTTTTCCATTGCGCTTTCTGCGCTTTCAGCAGAGCATCTTCACATTCCAAGACCAAGGTGACGTTTTCCATCTCCAACAGCTTTTCGGGATTCGCCACCAACTCCTCCTGGGGATGGGATGGTAATGATGGCAACTGGATGTTTTTAAAGTTTAATGATCTGCTTGGTGGTTTCAACCATCTTGAAAAATGATGGAGTTCGTCGAAGGATGACATCCCATGTATGAAATGGAAAGTAAAAAATGTTTGAAACCACCAATCAGTTATGTTTAATTAATGATAATTAGACGTAGCCTCCGGTAAATTCACATATAAAGACCCATAAAATAGATTAAATTAGCCCGGGTTGAATGGAAACTACTCTTCCAACTCCCCATTCGGCAGGGTCTGTGTTGATTTGGGGGAGGCTAATTCGGGCTGTAGTTCCTTGATGCTTCGGTTCGAACATGGCCAGCAGCAACAGGAACTTGCGGATCTTACGGTCATGAAATGTGATTAGGATTGCCCACTGGTGCTGACTTCTTCCCTGCCCACAGGTCCCAGGTCGGTCCTTGGAAATCTTCGGCTGAATTCCGGTGTTGTCCTGCAGGCAACACTGCACGTGTGTTGTCCAAAATGACCACACGATAATTGTAGTGAAGGATTCTGAACATAATCCACTCCCAAAGTAGATTGAAAAGTCAAATTCCAATCGAAAATGCAGTCACATTGGTAAATCCATGTTCCATCTATTTGGAGACAGCCACAGCAAAAGACCTGTCACATCCATGAATTTCATCCCGGGTAGAAGATGAACATATGATACATATGTTTGAAACCGCCAACCAGAAGATTCCATTCGATCTTTCCGAGCACAAAACTTCCCCTGCGCCTCGCTGAGCGTATCTTCTACCGACAGCACCCATCCGCAGCGCACCTTACCCAAGGCTTTGAGGTGGATGCGAAAAAAACCAACCAAAAATGATACAAGCAGTCTGGATCCCTACATTCAATCAGGGACATGTAGCAGCTGCAGGGTAAGGAGCTGTCCACTTCAAACCAAACCACCATTGCTGAAGGATGTTTGCTGGTGGAGAGCGAATCACGCAACATGAGGCAGCAACGGCTACCTTCACATGTCAAACATGTCAAACCTTGGTCAGTTTGTCACCCGTCTGGTAAACTAACATACAGTGACTATGGAAAATCACCGTTTTCAATGGGAAAATCCACTATAAATGGCCATTTTCCATATCTATGTTTTTTATGACCAGAGGGTATCTACGGTTTCTTCATTTGGTATACCAATAGATTGGTATAGTGACTATCGCTTTTCACGGCCAAGCGACTCCCGCGGAAAAGGCTAAGCCAAGTCCCAAGTCCTCGATCTTGGGATTCTCATTATCTTCCCGCACCTGGCAGCCGAAGGAGAGGATGATGATGGCTGGTGGTTACCTACCCATCCCTACCCATGCCCAAAAAATCATAGATAGATAGATATATATATATTATATATATATATATATATATTATTTATATATATTATTTATATATATATATATATATATATATATCACATATGTGCGTGTATATATATATATATATATATTATATAGTCAATGTGGAGATCATCATCCATTTTGGAATTAGAAACGTCTTCGAGACCAGGCGAGATTTTATGATGCATCCAGCCGCGTTCGTAAATTCCATGTTTGATCATCACTACACTGACAGCGTTGGAAGGGTGGATCACAACTAGAAAGTTTATAACTATGGTAATTAATATGGTTTATTATATTTATAACATTTTATAACTATAGTAATTAACTGGCGGACTATAGAAGCTGGCGGACTTGTTGCTCTGATCCGAGTTCAACTAGACTCTGGATCTGGGTCCGATAATCCCCTCCGGTGTCATCAAACATGCCTGGGAAATCCCTGAACTATGGGCATTTCAATGGCAAAATCATCCACAAATTGTAGATGTCCCATTGCCAGATTGAGGGTCCGAAAATTGGACCCACTGTGTAGGGCAGATCTTCTTAGCTGAGTGGAACAGAATCGATTCGGACGTTCATCTACCCTTACTGTATATACAGATATGCATACACAATCATACATATATGTACATCTAGATTTGGCGACGGCTCAAAAATTAGGTGCTTAATGGACCCACAGAATTGGTTATGTTCAGTATTTCCCTTCCAAGTTTTTGGGGCAGATAATTTTGAACCATACCCATTTGGCGTGTTTCACTCACGCACTGGTATATGCCCCAAAAAATGGTCACTTTTTAAGGAAAAATCCGGGTTAAGCAATAAAGAATCGGGGGTGTCCGATCATTTTTGGGATGAAGCCAACGGTGGAGCCCCAAAAAAATGTGACGACGTCGTCAGCTTTTTCCCGCGCCTCGAACTTCTTAATCTCATCGCTGACCTTGCCTGGGACAGATTCACCGCATCTCAAGGCACTAAATCCACTACCATCTGGTTATGACTAACATAGCCATGGTATAGATGGCCCATAGAAATAGATGGTTTACCTATTAAATATGGTGATTTTCCATGGCTATGTTAAATAACCAGATGGTAATTCATTGAGTGATATCCAATTTGGGTGATCCCCAGTACTGCTCCAGAACTTTGCTGCATATCACGACACCCTGTTGGCATCTTGGAAAACCAGACCTTTCCCAAGAGTTGACTCGGTCCAAAAACTGGATATTAAAGGAACAAATACTAGTAATCGAGTAAGACTGGGTTTTTGGAACGGATCAACTATGGATTTTTTATCCTTTTCCCACAGCACTAGTACTTCGAAAGCCTGATCTAGTGGAGACAGCTGGGGATAGCTGAGAGCAGCGGATTGGAGTGTGAGACCGCTCCCTTTTCGTCGTTTTTCTTGGTGTTTTCAACAACTTCTTGATGAAGTGAACCTAAATGACGACTATATGACTGTATCTCTGTGATTGTATTATTTCATATCAGTTCGTATCATATCAATGTGTTTATTGCTGCCGATGTTTACTACTACTACTACTACTACTACTACTACTACTACTACTACTACTACTACTACTACTACTACTACAATTATACTACAACTACAATTATACTACAACTACAACAACAACAACTTCAACAACAGCCACAACAGCAACAACAACAACAACTTCAACAACAGCCACAACAGCCACAACAGCCACAACAGCCACAACAGCCACATTAGCCCTGGCGCCTTTGAAGGTGATGTGAGCTTCTGGTACCAGTCGATGAGTGCAACCTGGACCAAAGTCAAGTCCAGCGAAGAATCAGGGGATTTAGTGTTTAGTACCTCTGGATATACCTGAACAGCTTGTGGTAGATATGGGTTTAGAACTTCTGGGATCATTAATTCCAGTTAAGTACTTATAGGATCTTATTGGGGATGAATTCTTGGTCGATTCTGAGCTGCCTGATCAACTGGCCAGAGAAGTTACTGCGAAGAATCATGAACAACCAGTAGTGAGGGGTTCAGGGCGGAAAATTGACAGTATGTCAATCCGCCAGTCAGGTATAACTGCGCGATTCCAAAGAATGTGAAGACGTATCAGAAAGTGTACATCTGCGAGAGCCTGAAACACATAAAAAGGACCCTTCTGGCCCATCTACTAGGTATGAATTCAATTTGGGCTCTACTAAATCAATTCGACATAGTTCAGAACTCTGGCCTCTTCCATTCAGGCTAGTCCATTAATCGAGGCAGGATGTCGGTCACACGCGTAATCCCTCACTGAGAAGACCTTAACCAAAACCAATAGCCACAAAGTTTCACCAAATTTTGGATGCGACACAATCCAAGACCCATCAAAATTCACCTGTGCCCGCTTGCCCGCTGTCCAGAAGATCCCTGCTCTCGGAGAGAGCTATGACAGTTCCTGAAATTGCTGGAAAATATCTTGTGAATCTTGTCCAAGTCAATCCCAGCCATAGGACAAGTGTCAACTCAGGTATCTGAAATCGAGGTACAACAGTATATACTTTCATTGGATTCGCTCAAGCGGAAATTGTCACAGATGAACACACGAAGAAAAACCATGGGTCCCCTGTAGGATCTTCCATTCATCCAACCCTTTCTCACCTTGGACTACAGCTTCCCAACACCAGACTCCTCCAAGTCACCGTTGATGAAATAGAAGGTGAGGTTTTCCTGATCCAACCAGTGGCTTCCCCCGTGCCCTCCCGGATCTACATGACCAAAATGGGTCGCCTTGGAAGTCCATCACATGTTACAACCCACTTCAATGTCACAACAGCCCAGTTCGAAACCCTGATTGGTAAGTCGTGAATTCTGCCATATATATATATATGTATATATACATAATATGGGTGAACGAACAAATGCTTAAAACGCCAGTCACGATCGGGATGATCCTCCAAGTAGAGGCTTTACTATGGTAACTCTGTACCCTCTGGTAAACTAACATAACTATGGGACATCACCATTTTTTATAGGTAAATCAACTATAAATGGCCATTTTCAATAGCTACGTACTTACTACCATCATGCATCAACCAGCCGTGCCAGCCTCGTCATCCCAACTTGTCTTTGCCAGCGCAGCATTCAGGGTCTTCACCTCGCTCAACGGTTAAATGAGTGATTTTCAACATTCATGCGAGGACTTGCTGCTCATGGGATATATCCATGATATATGTAGATACACATATAGACATATATATATGTATATGTGTACATTATTATTATTATTATCATTATTAGTATGATTATTATTATTATGATTATTATTATTATGTATACATAGAGATATGCATATACGTGCATATAAACTTTCTGGGAAAAGGCTGCATCTTTGCTTTGATTGGAGTCTTTGTAGATTTGTCGTGTCCATGATTCACGGACACGTTGTCGTTGTGAAAAGGAACAAATACGAGCAATCGGGACAACCCCTACTGCCTTTTGCGCGGATTGAAAACACTCACAGCATGTCTTTCCACCAACTATCTGAAGAGCGCGAGAGTGATTATGTTGCCTGACACAGGAAAAGTGAGCCAACATGTAGGCCAGGTAAATCATCTGGCCCAGTATACTTCGAGTGCCCTCCAGTAAACTAACAGTTACATCACCGAGATCAAAGGACCATGTTTCCATAGTACTGTTACACTAGTTTACAAAAGGGTACCCAATAATTGACAAATGTATGACCCACAATATTCTCAGGACCCAATACTGGAATGATTCATTCTCAGAAACGATCAGAAAAATCTGTGTTTTACAACGGCCAAGTTCCCCATTCCACGAACCACGTTGTGAAAAGAAATCTGCTGCAGCCGAGAAGCTGCACCATCTAGATCTTTCCTGGGAGCATCACCCACAAACGAATCAACATATCACTGCTGGTTGAACCACCATGGATGGTTGGTGAACCACCAGGGATGCATATCACCGGTGGTTCAATCATCCTTGCCATGGATGGAGGATTTTGTGCTTTGAAACCACCGAGCAGATCTGTTGATTCCTCAATTACAAAAAGCGACTCTTTTCCGTGAAGGTGAAGGGGGAGAGGATGGGCAGCTTTGTTGATAACAGGACCAGAAGCGGCCATGAAAGACTCGGCAAACAACTGCAAAAAACGTTCTTGACTAAAACAAACCCGTGATGCTTTGGATTTGGGGGGTTCAGGATCTCTCATTCCAAGAACTCATAAGACTGTAGTAGGTACTTGATGTTGAAGAAATTGGATGAATTTTGTCACTGACTCTTTGGGAAACACCAACACTGACAAGTGTCAGTACATCCTCAGCCTGCATGGGTTCTTTGGTCATACCATCTCCTGCAACATGTTGACTGAGGGATTAAAACACTGGCTTATTCATAGGAGGTACCAAGATTAATAGTAAGTTGGACTCCAAAATCATCCCCAATTAATAGTCTGGGGTTGACAACCCTGCGGGTTCACATTATTCATCGGCTACCAATTTGAATAGTATTTCTTTACACTATTTATGGGTGCTAGTAAATCAACCAGTATCAATGCGGGGGTGGCATTTTCGAGATGTGCTCTTCTTAGCTTGATTGCACCCTCTCCTGTATCAAAGTATTCTGTTGCTTTTCTAGTCACAGGGAGACACAGAACAGGAGGTGTTCATGAGTCTGCTACTGCTACTGCAAGCATTTGAAAAAGCCACCAACACTGGCGGCTCCCAGTTCCTCCTATTTCGTCATAGACGCTTTGGCTCCAACCCAACATAGTTTGGACCTCAAAAAAATGGGTGGTCGCAGTCCCGCCGAACATTGAGTTTTGCTGGCATGTTTTTGCGTGCGATTATGTTATACAAGTGTATTTCCAGCACGTCGCAGCCATGTCTTGCAAGTCCAGACCCCAAGCAAACATTTGGTCTCCACACTTCAATGAGTACAAAAATATATGGCAGTGGGTCAAAACCTTGTACCCCTGTAGTTCACATCAAAATAGCTGGTAAATGGATGTTCATCCCCCTAAAAATGGTATTTTCATAGGTATTGATCCCCATATGAATCAAACATCTCATGGAGACCGCTGCTTGGAACATCGCCAAGGAACCACATCAAGGCGATACCAATCCTTCACGCCTTCCTTGTGTGCAGTTTTGCGTTCCTTGAAACCTGTGATACCAACCTCAAGGCCGGGCTGCAGATCTGAGTGGTGGAAAACGGGCTGGAAAAGAACCAAAAAATGCCGTGGAAAATGGAACAATCCACCATTTTAAGGTCTTGCATTAGAAACTGGTTGGTGGTTTCAACCCCTCTGAAAAATATTAGTCAGTTGGGATGATTATTCCCAATATATGGAAAAATAAAAAATGTTCCAAACCACCAACCAGGAAAGTATGGGAGTGTTTATTCTCGATGATCTACTGCTGTTTCATTATCACCGCAGTTCTTTCGTTACCCTCACTCTGGCAATTCAACCTGGCAATGGAAAAACCCTGTTGATAGATTTTTTCCCATTGAAAGATTTGATTATTTTCGCACCCATTTTGAATTTGAAGTTCTGGTATCTGGTGAAATTTGTTTCAATGTTCAATGATACTAATGTCCTTGCACGAATCAAGGAGTTTGTTGAACAAGGACAGGAAAATGATCTCGGGTACTGGAGATACAAAACAGCTAAGTGCCATCACACACAGCCGTCAAAGGGTCCTTTCTTGGAGAACCATTCCCGGCCCCAAGAGCGTATGTCTCAAAGTGGGGATGGTTTATCGCAACGTTCTTTATCGAAATAAGCGTCTCTATCCAACACATCACTTTTTCTATTGAAAACATCAGTTCTCATGGTATGTAAAATTACCGTAAAATCTGGCTCAAGTCCCAATTTAAGGCAGGCACTAACCCATCTGATGTTCTTGTATATCCAAAAATATATACCCATGTTATTTTACATCTTTATGTTTGTATATCGAATATATATATATATATAATTATTTATATATATAATTATATATATATTCCCCATCAATTGATGGTTGCTTCAACCCTGCCCTCAGCTCCACGGTCGAGGTGCCGGTGCCATGGGCATCGACTTCTCCAGTTTGAAGCCTTGGATCTCATCACCTGCCGAGGGTCGACTTGTGGCTTCAAGTTGAAAAACATATATTGTGGCAATAGAAGAACATCTGAATCTAAATTTCTAAATATTCTATCGATTGATTCCTGGGTAAATGAAATCATATTTCACTACCCTGAATAGTTCGGCCATTTTGGGATGATTCCCCTTACTATGATTATAGTGAGGTCGCAATGAGGTCGTTATAATTTACCCAGATATCCAGATATGCTTATAATATATATTACTAACCACTATTGCGACCTATGTATCTAAGATCCTATTAACGATAGGTTAACTTTACCCAGATATGTTTCATGTATATACATGAACATTGTATCTTAACTTCAGTTGTCAATACATGCAAATATGAGTCAGTTGGGGCACGAGTCATTTGGCACCACGATTTCACCGTAAAGGGAGGAACTCACAGCAGCTACCCCAAGCCACCCCCAGACCGGGTCGACCCAATGGCTTTGAACAAACATAGGCTGATGGGCATCAACTCATGTGAAATGATTTTAATATATTTTCATAATACCATGGGTATACTAATGACCCCCATCCCACCATCGAAATGAGGAAATTCGGAAATTCCCCAAGCCATGTCTCGCCTGGCTTGGTGGTTTTCAGGAAGTACTCCACCCTGACGGAACGTCCAATCGTCCCAAACATGTGTCGAACTTTTTCCCAATAATATCTGAAACCACCAAAAAGCAAACTGCGGAATGATGTCAAATTCTTCTATGGTTATTATAACTGTATATATAATTTTACTTATCTATATATCTCTATATATTACATTACTTATCTATTTATATATATATATATACTTATCCATTTATGTATTTATTTATTTATGTGAATAAAACATCTAAAAAAAAAAAAGAAAATCACTAGCCGCACTAGCCTGAAGGCCATTTGGGATGATTTCCCTTATTACTCATCATTCTAGTGACCTCGCAGTGAAGTCGTTATAAGTTGTTCTGAGATATAGTGGTAATATAACGCATTACAAGATTTCAAACCAGCAACCAGGAACTTGCAAGGCAGGATCAAAAATATCAAAATTTCACTATGTCCGACGTGGGAAAATTCATCCTCCAGACCATTTTGGACAGCTCGAGGTTTCTGGGGACACCTTGGGGATTTTCCCTGGAATGATCCAAATCTGGGTTGCAATGTTGATGAATAGTAAAACAAAGTTGGAGGAGATTGGGCTGCAACATTGATCAAAAAACAACATCATCAAAATGGGATGGTTCTCATGAAATATCCCCATTAAGACCCAATAAAATCCCATTACCATTGACTCACCATAAAATTCTCATCAAATCCCATTCAACCATCACGAAATCCTCAAAAAAAAAACATTAAACACCAGCATATTGACGACAGTGTCTGGCTCCCTAAGGTGGTTGGAACGTTTCAAAAGGCCCAGCAGGGCCTGATCTTTTCAAAGTCCCCGTCCACCACGAAAGCCTGGGCTGCGGTGATCCTTCGAAGGTGAAAGGTTTGCTCCCTAGACTCCAGATTCATCTGGAAGGAAAATTGGCAAATGAATAAATAGACAAACAAATAAACATGTATCATATCTATATATATATATATGTTTATACGTGATTGCATATATATATATATATATATCAATCGAATCGCACCAACCTTGATAATGGACCTGATCTTTTAATGCTTTGTGTGTCTGAAAAAGATGTAACCAATGTAACCCATCATCATGTTCTCCCTGTAGGTCATAACTAAAAATGTGTTCAGCCCAACCCCAAAAAAATGTCTGAGTCATCGGGGATCCATCATCACAAATATGGTCAACAACAAAAACATAAACTACCCAACCTGGTTATGTCTAACAGTTCGCCATGGAAAGATCCACCATGTTTAAGAACGGTAAACCATCTATTTCTATGGGCCATGGCTTCCATGGCTATGTTAGTCATACCCAGAGGGTACCAAGCAGAACTCATGTACTAAACAGACCTCAGAATACAACAAGCCACTGACACCAAATCTTCCATGAAAGAATCTACTTCTGCTACATGCCCGCATGCCGTGCCAAGACTCGAATTCCTCCGCGGGCTTCTCCTAACAGGCTCATGGTGAGATAGTTTTGTGGATGCCACGTATTTTCAAAATGAACAAATTTCTACGGCTCCAAAATGATACCCTCATGACTTGAAGAATTACCCTCCCTTCCGCTCACGTGGACGTGGAGGCCAAAAAACGTACCACTAACATGGACGTGCATCTGGTCAAAACCAGTAAATTCTCACTAACAATTCAAGATCCACTTGTTGGGGAAAGATCATGTTTATTAGATTTGTCATCCTCAAATTATGATGTAGATTGAAAGTTCCCAAAGATTGCATGTTTCTACTGTAGTATTGATTTCATCATCAATCATCATCATCATCATCATCTGCGGAATTTAACAGCCCCAGGGGATAAACAGTAGGTTGTCAACCAGATACCTTTCAAGATCTGAAAATGTGAGTTCTTATGATGTCACTCCCAGTGAAATCTCTGTTCTGATCTTTTCCATA
>Ga0126342_10014042_pt1 | contig 14158 bp, 12 predicted proteins | sample Cyp1metagenome_FD_92528 | JGI IMG/M metagenome (GOLD analysis project Ga0126342, IMG submission 92528) | Coral microbial communities from Lord Howe Island, Old Settlement Bay, Australia - Cyphastrea 1 metagenome | ecosystem: Host-associated > Invertebrates > Cnidaria > Coral ...
CTCCAACCACCTTTCGGTCAATCAGTGGATTCGCTCTGCCATCCGTGATTCACAACAACCAACGTCTCCTATAGGTTTCCCATTCTGAAACTTCCGCCACCGCCTTGTGCGGTACTACTGGTATATAAATATGTGTGTGTGTGTGCGTGGGCGTGTGTGTGTGTATTATTCAAACTCACATCTTTCATCATCTTTCTGGGTGTTGAGCGAGTTGGGTTGAAAGGAGTGATGGGAGAGGAATCAGGGGACGTAAGACCGCAAGTTCTTAACAGGGATTGCTGCCATTTTGTGCAACATGAACTGGTTCGTCAATCTGAACTACGGTCATTTGGGAGAAACAAGATGCGTGTTCGCCAGATGCTCGAGAAAAAAGTTCGGTCACTTGCGCAAAGATATATACTGTATATATATATAATTCCAGTAGTTCATCCTTTTGATTCATAATTCTCACGTATTCCACAGTGACTCGACATGATCAATACTTTGCTGCACAAGGATGCAAACCAATTGGTAGGGCAAATCCTTCGCGAAGCCCTGACAAAAATATATATATATGTATATACACACATGAACATATATGAATATTACGATGTTCTCCGCAAGGTTTGGCCATGGGCCTACTGTTCTTCATCCCTAGGTGCTGGCGAAGTAGGCGCTCGCACCCTGAAAATGTGGGCAACGGATCAGATCATGGACCAAGATGCCATCGAAGTGGGTTACCATCGCTTCAAGTGTCCCATGCTGGCCGTTGGGGCTGAGTTGTCCTGGCGGACCTGGGTGAAGCTGGATGAGGCCACTCCAGAGGTGAAAGAATGGATCAAGACAAAGGCGACCATAGGCAGGGGATGGCACAGTGCATGTTTGCTTTACTTTTTGGGGGGGTCACATGTTCTACGATACATGAGTACATCTTTCATCATCTTTCACATGCTTTCTGATTCTAAAAATGGGTGACTAGACAAACACATGCCTTACGTAGCTTACGCCTTAAAGCCTCACTGCATCAACTCACATCACTTGGTCCTCAACCAAGCGCCGCATGGTGTAGCTATGCTACCATATTGTCTCCGACGTTGTTGCCACATTTCCTTCCTGTTTCCCTTTTTTTCTGATTCCTTTACTGATGAAATAATTGCATCAGAAATCACGGCAATGACCGGCAATGACTCTTCGACGACCAAGAGCGATCATAGTACATGCAGAGAAAATTTGAGACAATGCAGCATCCGATTGGGGGAAGTAAAATGACTGGCCTTTGGTTGATGAGGACAGAAGTTTCGTCAGCTTGTTTGTGCTCCGTAGGCTAGGATGGGAAAGTTTGCTCCCTGATAGGCGCATACATGAAGGAAAAGGAGGACAAAATCTTTCACGGGCATTTTCCTGAATGGACCTATGAGGGTTGGCAGGAGTGGACAGAACACCCTGCTGGTTGCCATATTGTGGAGTGTAAAGAGGCAAACCATATGGACATCAAGATCAATCCGCACTTCACAACTGAGCTTTGGAAAACTCTGAAGCAAGTCACGGACGCTTTCTGATTTCGTGTCCGTTGATATGGGTTTCAGAGATATCAGGGCTACTAGGGCTACTAGGGTTTCTAGACTGGGCTGGCTCGAGTCTCTGTGGTGCAGTCAATGCAATCATTGATCACCCACATCGCAGACATCGTGGTGAGCAGCTCATGCCTTGAACCGTGTATTTAGCCTGATTTAATCAATTTGCTTGTAGGATAGTCATGGTAGCTATTGGCTATTGAGCTTCGATGCACAATGTAGAGAAAACACATTGCAGACAACAATCGCGAGCTCACACCACCCTGAGAATTATCGAGGAGTTGCGAGAGCTGTATCCATACGCTGCATGACCCAGTCCTTCTCCAGAAATCTTGCATACTTGATCTCTCATATTGATCTCCGACAAGAGGATGTCCTCTGCACCATGATGCAGTTGGGAGACTTGTGCGTCGCAGAATTGTTCTGCAAAAAAGTCCCCCGGAACATCTCGGAAGTGTCCCAGGAATTGCCGCTGTACAAGATCGTCCTGGCGAGCCCTAGCGACTTTGGGGTCGATCACATCGATGCCGCTCAGCTGCCAATGGGCTGAACTCAGTGGCTGGTTGATGGCAGGGGGATGGCAGCTTGTCATGATCGTTGTCCTTGGTTGGTAAGCCTTTTGTTCCAACAACCGGTGTCCCAAGTGCAACAGCTTTGCTTGGCTTCCTTGAAGGTGGTGGTGCAGTGGAACTTCAAAACAGCATGCGAGGCATGGGCGGACCACACACACACAGACAGTGGTGGCATGTAGTGGCCAGGATGGGGCATAGTGGGCTGAAGACAAATCATGACGAGGCTTTAGAGGTCAGAGCTTTGGCATTCTGCTTACAACCAGCCCCAGCGTTTTATGTATTGCAGTTTAGCTGTTACGAGGCACTTGCAGGCACTGCATATGCCAAGTTTGGTGGAGCCAGGCCCTCACTGTGGTGCTACGGCGAGGGCATGTGCATTGCAAGGAAGAGGTGAGAACCGATTTGGGGGAAATGGATGGAAATGGAAAAAAACGCGGCTGGAAGAGATTCAGTTACTGACGTCAAAAGATACCAGTGTGTATCCTGCAACCACTAGCTTAACCATTTTGCATTTTGACTTCTTGCAGCACATGTAAAACCCTTCGTTTGCAAAGCGTTGGCACAGGACTTTCCACTCGCGGAGTTCAACTCTGAAGTCAAAAAGCCGGAAACCGAGACTTCAGACCGCTGGCATGATGCAATGCCAGGAGCGCATCTCCACCCACTTGATGAATGATCAACATCTATCGCAATCTATCAATATCTATCAATATCTATCAATATCTATCAATATCTATCAATATTTTGTAAAGTCGCAACAGCAAAAGACTCCCTTGCTGTCAGCGGGATGTTTTAAAATCCACCCAAGGATGCTGCCCGTAAGGAGGTATGCCCTGAGCTCAAGAATTCCTCAGTCTACGATGCCAGATACAGTGAAACTCATTGAAACTCACTGCAACTGCTTTGGTCCAGGCAGAAAACTACCTGGCTACAGGGATTATTTGTCTTCTGGCGCTTTCCTGAGAAAACATCTTGCTCGATCTTACCCGATCTTACTCACCATGTTTCACCATGTTTCACCTATCCAGAACCTGGAGATAGCATGTTTACACTTGGTTATATAATGTCACAATAATGTCTTGAAAAGGATGCTGTGAGTACCGTGGTCGCTTTTCGTTGACGCTTGTCTGCAGGTGGCCACTTTCCTCCTGGTCGCAGCAAGGATGTACAACATCAACAATGCGCATGGTTGGTGGGCGCCGAGCACTCAGAATCTGGAGATGCCTGGAGCACTGGAGCAGGGCTCCACACATTGTTTGGTGATTTTGGAACCGCAGTCACCACAGAGGTTTGAAGTCTTGCTGGGCCTTCTAGCTTTGCTGCCGGGATGCGTTTGACCCCTAGAGCCCCAAGATGAAGATGGGCGGGTTCAGCTTGGTGTTATGCTACAATATGCATTACTGTAATATGAGAGAGAGAGATATATATATACGGTTATGCTTTTTTCCGACTGAGTTCATCGGATACATTACATGTGTATACATTTCCAACGTAGATGCGAGATGTGTTCGGCCTTTGCAGGGATCATGTGCTGTAATCATTGGAGCTGCTAGTGTGCAAGAACTGAATGGTGTTTTTTTGGCTACAGTCTGCATGATTTCGATCGATTTTGGACATGTCTGCATGTGCAAGCACATGCGCGGCATGAGGATATAGCCCGCCGGTTGTTCCAATAATTTTGGTTTGGATCATGTCTTTTTGAACAAGCAAAAGTCAAGCTTGAAGCCATGAGAAGCAGAGGACTCTAGGTGCAGTCGCATGAGGGTTTGTTTGCAGCCTTGCAGGTGTTGTTGAACCTGATGCCGGTGGAAGGACTAAGTGGAGTCGTCTCTCAGGCAGTTTTCTTGTTTCTCCACTCTTTGAAAGTACGGTCTTGAGTCTTGAGTATTAATTCCAACCACAGGACATGGATTGCCTTTAGTTCCACACAAGCACAGCAAAAAGTCTGGCAGTGCCCCTGCAACTGGTATTTCATGAGTCCATAGGACATTCCGAAGGCTGTTCACCAGATATTTAATATTTACCTTCGCAGGCCATCCACTCAATCAACAGTGTCGACCATGCCCACGACCTGCACTCAGAGACTGTCACAAAGCTTGGATACAACAGGTTGTTTTGTTTGAACATCGCGCGATGGCTTTTACCACGCTCCCAAGGAACCAAAACCGTCCTTTCTGAACCAGTTCCGGCGCACCATGTCAACCCAAGCAGACGGCTTGCGTCGAAAGGCTGGGGTGGATGGTAAGCATGGTAAGCAAGTTCAGTCCCTCAATGACCAGAGCTTCTGATATCATGCCACCAATCCGCAGCCCGCGAAGTTGTATCAAATTGTGAGGTTGTGGGGCCTGGCCTGAAATAAGATATCCTAACATGTCCCAACACATCCCACCAATACCTGAAATATCCTCACACAACCAAACAATCAACAACTGTCTCCAGGAGTCCAACGTGGGTTCTGATGAGCTGTCAGACGAGTTGGATGAGGAGAACAACTACTCCTCAGACTTGGCACAGCGGTTGGTGGGCAACGCTCAGGGCTGGATGTTGGGGATGGGAGGGGTAGCCATGAGACGGTTGTTGCGGATAACGAATGGAACCAGACCATCCATTTATCTACATTCGTAGCTGCTGACTTGGTGTTCATGAAGGCACCAGGGTTTTGATCCTCTAGACATCGCAAAAGGTGGCTCGGAGCGATTTTCTTGGATGGCTGGATAGGACATTTCGCCTTGCCTGACTTTCATAAGAATGTATGAAAATAATGACAAATAGATTGATCGATAACTAATACATCTATAGTTATATAAGGCACTGTAATAAAATCAAGAACTACAAAGATAAACAGATAAACACATGAACATTTTATCCTTATAGTTATACTGTGTACACGCACATGTATATATATATATATATACATGCATATGCATATGTATTATGTTTACATTTGCATACACCAGTGCGCCACAGGTTGCCAAGGTTTGGTAAGAAGTGGTATCCGATATCCTTTCTACTGGAGCCTTCCTTGCAGACGACCTGAGGCAGATATGGATGCCTTTCGCCTCGGTGCAGGGCTCAGACTACAAAATCTTGGTTGCACTTTTTGCTTGCAACAACCATTTGGATCCATTTGGATGTAACTGGTATGGTAAACCTCCAAACAGCCGCTGGATGGCGAATAAATGCGAAGATGGTCGACGGACCAAGGTGAACAGCAGGATGATGGCGAGGAAGAGGCTGGGCATTGGAGGGTGCCTCCTTTGGGAAAGAGCCATTTGGGGATTGGTCAAGAACACTATCAGACTACATGTACCCTATTGCAGTCTGACAGGTTGACACTTCCCAACCTTCAGCAAGAGCTGAAGTGGAGTTTCGAGCTCAATGGATGGGTTTTGCCGCCCTTGCATTGAAGTGTCCAGGCTCTGGGTGATGAAACCAAGAGACACCAGCACGCCCAGCACGCCCAGCACGCCCAGCACGCCCAGCACGCCCAGCACGCCCAGCACTCCTCATTTCCAAGATGGCTCAAGGTCTTCCGTTGCCTTTGACTGCTTCTCAGAGCTGGCTCCTCAAAACTTGATGCAGAGAAAGGCAGGAGATACAGCTTAGCAGCAGAAAGGAAAAGGATGCCCATCCCCCTGGAAGGGCGGATGGAATTGAAACTTGTCTAAGCATTTTTATAAAACACCCACAGTCACCTCTTCCATGATTCTGCATCAGGTCAGTATTCTGTAAAGATGTGATGAGGGCAAGTAGTGAAAAGGCACGCAGCCAGCGACTCCTGGGCACATGAGAAGCCCCAACGCAGCTAGGAATCTTTCAGACCACAGACTGCAGATCTACTGCAAAAGATAGGCATGTGGATGTTAAAAAGCAACGATGTCACAGGAACACCGTATTTTGGCGGGTTTTCGTGCGCCGTCACCATCTCTCAGAGCAAAGTTGTCCTCTTGGCAGATCAACGCAGTGACGAGCAGCTGCCAGAGGGTTTGGCGGGTGCCCCACGGGAATTGCCAAACTTGCGACTGTGCTTGATGGTTTTTTCTCTCCTTCCTAGCAAGCATTGCGCACATAGAATCATCTACCTACCTTCATTCCACCTATAGATACTATAGATATAATATAATAGCACATAGCAGCCGCATCATTTAGAAGGCGGAGAGGTCTGTGGCTAAGGCGATCCTGCATCAGTCTTAGCGGATGCCCAGGTACCGCCTGAGACACTGAAGCCGACTGTGTATCGGAGGAGGGTCTGCTCCTCAGCCCTTCAATGGCCAGAAAGAGTCAAAGAGATACTAGAATAACCTAGAACACAATTACAGTAATCGTCTAAAGAATACATTGAAATACTGAACTGATTTGGCGGTGCCCCATAATGGCCATAGGCCCGTAGCAAAGGGGAAATGTGCATCATCCTTTGTGCTATTTTGATCTGTTTTGTGCCCACACGTGTTTCCGTGTTCTCAGAAATCGTCGTTGAGCGATCCGTGCGGGGCTTGGCACAGATGCTGCATGCAGGGCTAATGCCGACACGGTCGACACGGCCCAACACCTGCCTCCCGAGGCAATTGCATGCCCCTGTCAAAGGACTGGGCGGCTATGGCCGTTGCTGGTGTTTTTATTGTTTGTTTTAGTCAGATTACACGGAGAAAGCTTTGACATTCTTTTGAACCCAGATCCTTGTGATGGAATCTTAATGTCACCTCCCAACTCGTGCAGAAACTGTAAGATACAGAGTGTGGAGACCAAGCAGCCTGCAGCTGGCCTTGGCTTCTTTTTTGGCAGCCAGAGATAGCCAGAGGCCATCCATAGCCATTGACCATTTGCCTAGCCGTGCGCGTCAGTGCGATAGGTCTTGTAGTCAAACCCGTCCAGTAATTCACCCCATGCACCTGAACTGATGTCATAGCCCGATATTTGCCTGGTTTTGGATGGTTTTTGAATGTTTTGGCGATTGAAGCAATATCTCCTCTCTGCCAAAAACATACAAGAACTTGGTAGTGGCAACTTGCCAACGTTGCTAAGGCTTCCTTTGTAAACCAAGCACAAGCGCTTTGGTCCGATCTCCGACATGGCTTGGTCTTCTCGTGCCTGTATTGAAGACGCTTCGGAGAGCTTGGACCACGTGATCCCCGTGCAGCACCTCATGGCAGGAGAGACCTAGATCGTTGCAGTTCTGGACGGCTGCACCCTTGATTCTGATGAAATACGAGCCATCGTTCGAACTGTAGAGCACAGCCAGTCGAACAGGGTTGGACGTGGAAATGAGTTTTTTGTCTTAACCACGAAACAGTCAGGCAAAATTGATGCATTCATCAAGGGCCTTTGCGCTGAGATGCTGTGAGATTTGCCAAGGCTGTTCTGCACACCTTGTTCTTGCTCTCCATCATCTCAGCAAGGATCTTGAGATAAGCTGTAATGTAGGCTTGCGTAAGTGAGAACAGCAGGGCTACAGTAGGCTGGTCGCCATTGATCCTTGAAACTCCATCAATTATTGCTTCCAAATTTCGCTGTCGCTGAGGCAGTGATCGTGGGAGCCTGAGAAACATCCCCGGATCAACGTCGCCAACTGACGGTCTGAAAGTTCATTTTATCATGTGAGTTTTGTTTGGGAACCGTGCCTTGAAGGCACTTGAAGGGCGCAGTAGTGGCTGTCATTCCGCTTTAATTAGCCATCGATCGAACCACGCATTAGTCATGATATGTCATGATAGTAATGTATGTTTCAAACCTCACCCCTCCCAACTCCCAGTGTTGATGGCACCTTGCTGCGAACCGTTTCCCACGCTTTCAGGTGAGATTTGAGTTGGGATCTGGCACCGAAGGTGCGCAGTGGAATGGGAAGCTGGGGGAGAGACTCTGTTGGGACTGCATCACATAACTATACTCAACTTATCATTAAAAAAAAACTATCATCAGACCCTTCATCTGCGGCTTTTTGGCGGCAAGGCACTTCTCGTTGGACATCCATCAGCAAACTCCTTAGCTGATGCAGAAAAATAGAGAGAGAGAGAGAGGGAGAGAGAGAGGGAGTGAGGGAGAGAGAGAGAGAGAGAGAGAGAGGGAGGGAGGGAGGGAGGGAGAGAGAGAGAGAGGGAGGGAGGGAGGGAGGGAGGGAGAGAGAGGGAGAGAAACGCAGTGACAGCGTGTGGCAGCAGCGTTTGGCCACGGGTAGCACTTGTGGGCAGGAGAAGATGAAGATTTTGAATGAACCATTTTAAGGTGTTTCAATCGCATATGGAGCAGCAGAGGTAAAGTGGAAGACATCAGTCTTGTCTCAGTCCGGCCCCCCTCTGACACTATCAAACAAACAATCTGCACAGCGGGGTGCATGTAAGGGGTGCTGAGGCTGGATAATTATGCCGGCTGAGTGGCAGTGACCTTAATGCAGACGAGCCAAAGTCGTAGTCGTTGCAGCCCTTGATAAACAAATAGTGAAGGGTTATATAGGCCTGTTAGGCATTAACATACATTAACCCAGCCCAGCTCAGCGACATCAAGCGACTGTCAGCCCTGTCCAGCTCGGCGGTGGCACCCTGCACCAAACATACAAACAGGAATGGAATGAAATGGAATGAGATAGCTGAATTTTTGGAAGCATTTGGCATTTGGAAGCAGTTTGGAAGCAGTTTGGAAGCAGTTTGGAAGCAGTTTGGAATGTTGGCGCTGAAGCGTGCAGGGCTTTGCACAACTCCAAGGCCAGCCTTCTTCCAACCAACTGCCGTGGAGATTGCTGATGGCCAGCTCTTTGTGGTGCGCCACGGTGGATGGAAGTCACTGCTCCCATTATGGGCTGGAAATGATTGGAAAATATTGGACGTGGTTGTCAAATCTTGTACTGTATATAAACAGTTGTGTGTTTGGCTGGGCACTCGCATCATTTCAGGCCAGGCAGGACCTGGACGAAGCAAAAACATGCAAACACCTGTTCATTGTTGTCGTTTGTGTGCCAAAAACGTGTTCTGAATTTTCTTGTTTTCGCATGTTTTCGCTGATTAGTTTGGATTGGTCACTTTCATTGAAATGCTGTGACTTATATAATCTGACTTGCCCCATTGATGTTGGCGGTTGCGGCTGCGGCGGCTGTTTGAGGCCACAGATGGTGTGGTGCAAAAATTCCAGTGGTCCACGCAGAGCTTCGCGCCAGTGCAGACCTCGGCTGGCGGATGTGAAAAACGTTGCAATCAGGCCGACAAGATCCTAATTTTCCTAGTGCAAAGGTTCTTGAGGGTGACTAGGATATAGTATAGTATAGTTGTGCAGATTACAGTCAAGGATATGATATATTATCGTGATATATATATATATAAGTTATAAGATGATGTGTTCTTTTTTTGCGGATTGTGGCGGCTCGATCCAGTTCGCCGTCAATAGCCAATCTACAAAATGCTGGAATTCAAGGGGAGAAGGGAAAACAGTTATATAAATCCTACTAAAGACCAAGAATCCTGCTCCTGATAAATGGCCAAGGTGGGACAAGCCATGGCAGTGCCCGGAACAGCAAGAGGCATCAGTGAATCAGAGCGCATATGAACAGGATGAGTGCATCAATCTTTTTAATATATACAGTACATATACAGTAGATATACAGTAGATATACAGTAGTAGTACTTTTCAATATTTTTCCCACTTTTCAGCAGGCCTCAGCTTGGTGGATGGACAGCTAGCGCTAATCAGTGACGAGGCCTGGGGTACTGGTATCTCCATGGCCACCCCATTGCATCTCAAACCGAAAATACGCCGTTGGACTGGAAGGGCTACTTTGACGTCAGGGTAGTGAATGCGCAGAGCGCTTACTTCCAGGGAGCCCCATACATAACTCATACATAACTCATGCATAGCTCAGAAAATCGCACAATGCACTTTCTTCTTGTAACATTTTGTAACCAGGTTGTTTGCTCAAAGGCAGAAGGGGATGCAGTGAAGACCCACCTCGATCAGCACTGAGGTCATGGACAAGCTCCACCTCGCCCTGTACATCCATTGGCGCTTTGGGTGGGCCCAGCTCAGGACCTGACAGTGCTGGAAAGATGAAAGGTGAGAGGCATCAGATTTTGGCATCTGGTGGTAGTTGAGCAATGCTCAAAACATCTCAAAACCCCTTGGTTGATGATCATAGCAGTCGGTCAGGAGTTTGCTCCCAATATATTGGGATATATTGGAGACTTCCATGGATTTCCATAATCCACTATGGGAATCCCGATGAAACCAAGCCGCCAGTGAATTCAACTTCGATGCACAGCTGATTTGAGGCATCCTTGATGCTGGGCCACAGAGCTGGCCGGCTCCCAATGCCTCGTTTGAGACCCCAAGGGAGGAATGAAGGAATGGATGGCCACTTACTTGCTGCGGTTGTTGATGATGATCGCGTGTTTTCATGATGACATGAATATGACATGACACGATATGACATGACATGACATTGTCAATATGACATGATTATTATGACTCATTATATTTCAAGATGAAGATGACGATGACGATGATGATGATGATGATGATGGTGATGGTGATGGTGATGGTGATGGTGATGATGATGATGATGATGATATGACGATGACGATGACGATGACGATGAGGACGAGGACGAGGACGAGGACGACGACGACGACGACGATGATGATGATGGTTCTGATTCACTATTGATGACAATGATGATAATTATATATATAATATATATGCTTTTTTATAATTATAGAATATTGATGTTACTGTTCGTGGCCATGGTGGCGATGGTGACCCCGGCTTTGCTGGAAACGTTGCTGGTCCCCAGGCTGCCCTCCATCGAACGCCTCTCTGCCGCTGGTGCCTTGGGCGGTGCAGTGATTCTCGCAAGCTCTGACAGGATGCCAGGGACCCAGTGGAACTTCAGTGGAACTGGCAGAATGATTTGGATGACCTTTGGACCAACTTACACCTGGCTAAGCGGCTAAAGCAATTGGAGATTCCAACTTCGGGGGTAGCAAATCCCGGAAGTTGCTTGACCTTTTGGTGGCATTTGGTTGTAATTACTGGTGCCATTTTTCCAGACTTTTGTCTTTGCAGGTTGCGACTGTGCAGACGTCCAGCTTCCCCTGCAGGCTTGAACCGGCAATAGGGGCAATCTGCAGTAGTAGGTGGCTGAGCCTAAAACCTGGGACCACCAGGCCACTTTTCCAACAGCCCGGATTGCCCTACCTCTCCACTTTTCCTTTTGCTGTGGTCAGCTGCCAGTCGTCACAGTGTGGGAGGGCTGCAACACATTGTAACTCCCAGAGGCGGCAATTACCTTGACGCATCAAATGTGTTCAAATGTCGCACAATTTTGGCTCACAATACCCACACAGGAATAGCCTCCAGAGCATCCCTGAATCGGCTTAACCGCAGCCCTAGCGGAGCGCTTGATGCGCACAGGGCAGCTGGAGGTGTTGCTGGAGCTTCCAACGACAGGGGAGGTGCTATGAGGGCAGTTGGAAATCAGGGCCGATTGGAACGCTGTCATTGTTGCCGTTTGAGTTCCTGCATCGCTGGTGAGCAAATGTGAGCAATGCGATCCAAAGTGACGGCTGCCTAGTTGCAAATCATTGTTGTATAACAGTTCATAACTATTTTTTAAAACTAGGGTAAGTCTTAAATTTATGAACTCTCAGCCATTGGGGAGCCCTGACACAGTTGTAACATGAAGTTCATGAAGTAACAACGAGCAATCCTTTGCCTGGCAGCTGGCTGCGCCGACAGGTCACAGCCCTGCACCTTGATGCCACGGTGTTGTGGGCGGTGCTCCGAACTCGGGAAGTCATGGCCATCAGCCTGGAATCAGGCCAGCCATGGCCAGCCCCTTTGCATCCTTTTTCTGCCTAGGTGGTCCATGATGGTTTTTGTAACGTTAGGGAACTAAATACAGGAAAACCTGTTGGAGGGTTCGCGTAATTTGGAAGGAGGAGACTTGATGTTATATGGTGTGAATTGATTGGTGATTGGTGACATGTTGTAATATATTGTAATCATTTTCCATATGCCCACTCTAATCATGATGCAAGTTGGATATGTCATGTGAAGTCTTGCAGGATCTTGCGGGTGCTTCTCAAGTTGACCGCAGAGCCGAGCCAGGTGAGACTTTAGCTCAATTCGACGCGAACCTCCCATCAGGCCCAGCTGCGGGGCCCAATGATTGGACAGCCCCTCGGGGGGCTCGTGCCATGGCTATGAGTTGTGAATGATTCGCTTGTGAACATTATATATATATATATATAATTGTGTAAGTACCATTAAATTTAAGATCAGTACAAGTATCATTAAGTGCTGAAACGGCATCCCATTTTCCTTTTTGAGCCACGCGGTAAGGGGGTCATCATGAATATCATAATGCGTCCATTTTGGCGAGACATCACCAGGTGCCACAATGGTGGGCCTCACTGGCAACAGCTCGCACCTGGCACGTTGTCCCAGTTGGTGGGACCACATGCGGTGCTTGTTTTGATTCAGACGCTTCATTGTCGCAGCAAAGTGCTTCAAATGCCTCGGGACTTGCAACGGGTTTTTTGAGCGTTGGGTGGAACACCCCTTTCAACACCCTTTGAAGCAGTGAAGCAGAGGTTGGAGTGATAGTGCGAGAGGGATACGAACCTCAATTGGCTGAGCACTTAGAAGACTTAAGACTTAGATGCTTGCAGAGTGCAAGATGGGGTTGGGCAAGTTGCTCTTGATCACGCAAAATTGAAGTACAGTGAAGTCAAGCCATGAACCTCGGAGCGTATGGTACTGTACATGATGGTACAGGGTTTTCATTGGATGCTCTCGGTCTCGGATCATGTCGGATCAGTTCTTGATACTTCTAGCTTCGAAAAAGTGACTTATCCGGTCTTGCGACCATGCTTCGATATGAATTGCGGTGATCACACCCTATCCTGAGTTGCCGAGTGCAACCGTGGAGTTGTGATCCAATGGCAAGGTATGGCAGGGAGACACTTCATGGATTTGTAGGAAGTCCCAATTCCTCTTTGACACAGATCCAACACGTCAACAGCAGGAACCCATTTGCAGCGCACCAACATTAAGCACATCAAGCAATCATTATTTACAAACAAGACATGAAGCCGCCATCAAGCCATCCCCGCCTTGGGCAGTTGATGTTCTCCTCCATGGCCAAGTCATGGAGAGGATCAGCATCCAAAGATGTCCGAGCAAAAAGGCTTCAGCAGATGATATTCATGTTCCGGGATGGTAGACCAAACGAACCCCCGGACTGCCCAGGAATGCCATATCACATCGGGAATGAAGACAGCTTGCGGAGTTGCCGATTGTTCATACAATGAAGCCGCTTGTGGAGGATTAAAAAATATGAGAAAAAATCAGCAGCGACCGGCCATGCATGACACTTGATGGGTACCTCTACTGTAGAATCATAGAACATATAGAACCGGTTATTCGAAGAGATGTTCATCTCCAACTTGCTACACTGGTCTTGTCCCTCGGAAATGGCTTGCAAAGCTTCCTATGCAAGTAACAGATTATTGGGCGGATGGTTTGGGACAACCCCTAGCCATGTGCTGCACATTTACAGTACAGCAAAGGTACAGAACAATTCGGAGTGAAGCTCGCGCAAACGTGACAAGGCACATGAACAAGGCAACCGCAGGTTCCTACTGAAGGTTGCTGTGATCTGCTGTGTGCAGAGTTTTGGTGATGGCATGGCGAGCTTTACTACTCAAAAGCTGCCTGGCTAGGATCTCAGGAATCTCAGGTTCATGACCTGCAAGACGCCCTTGCAGCTTTCATATAACTGGTGCTTCTGAAGTCCAATACGCCATAATACGCCTAGGTCGTATGGCAATCCCCAAGGTCACTGGAGTTGAGATGTTTTTTCCCCACCTGCCAGGTGAGGGTTGTTAGATTTTATGTCAGTTGCCTCCTCCTCCTTCTCCTCCTCCTCCTTCTCCTCCTGCTCCTCCTCCTCCTCCTTCTCCTCCCTCTCCTCCCCCTCCCCCCTCCTCCCCCTCCTCCTCCCCCTCCTCCCTCTCCTCCTTCTTCTCCTTCCTCCCCTGCCCCCCCCCCTCC
>Ga0126342_10014043_pt1 | contig 14157 bp, 10 predicted proteins | sample Cyp1metagenome_FD_92528 | JGI IMG/M metagenome (GOLD analysis project Ga0126342, IMG submission 92528) | Coral microbial communities from Lord Howe Island, Old Settlement Bay, Australia - Cyphastrea 1 metagenome | ecosystem: Host-associated > Invertebrates > Cnidaria > Coral ...
CGCTGCTGTACGTTCTCATGCACTTGCACACATACGTCATGCTACGCTGCTGTACGTTCTCATGCACTTGCACACGTACGTCATGCTACGCTGCTGTACGTTCCCATGCACTTGCACACATACGTCATGCTACGCTGCTATACGTTCTCATGCACTTGCACACATATGTCATGCTATGCTGCTGTACGTTCTTACGCACTTGCACACGTACGTCATGCTACGCCGCTGTACGTTCTCATGCACTTGGACACATACGTCATGCCACGCTGCTGTACGTTTTCATGCACTTGCACACATGCGTCATGCTACGCTGCTGTACGTTCTCATCCACTTGCACACATACGTCATGCTACGCTGCTGTACGTTCCCATGCACTTGCAGATCGTTGGGCGGGTGTTAGGTGGATGGTTATGGATATGTAAATGATGATGATGATGATGAAATTGCTCCTGATGCTAAAGTTTCGTTTTTCAGCGTTTTGTGGTCCCCCTGTAAAATGTTTGAGAAGTGACAACAGCGGGGGCCTCCTCAGATGCCCGGCACCATGTTTTAGATGTAATTTGTTGTATATATTTTGAACATAAGACTGAGATGCTTTTGCAAGCAAATATATTTAACCTAAACATACACGCATCATGCGTTTACATGGGGTTTTGATATTGAAACACGTCATTTTGTGTAAACACCCCCATAGTTTGAAACCATTGGGGCGCTTTGCGTTCTCATGGTGTTTTGCAGATTTGGGATGGTAATTTTGTTTGTTCTCTAATTTCGTGCTGCGTTTACAATGGGCGGAAGAATTTGGGCGACTTTTCGTAGCAGTTGGGGGCGTAGCTCCATTTGGGAATGACAGTTGACTGTAACGTTGGGGGGCTTTCGCCGGCATTGTGTACATATCCAAGCGCCTAGGTTTGGGAACTGTTCCCAACAGGGTGCGCGGAAACTTGGTTTCAGCACTGCTTGAAGCTTTCATCATTGAGAAATAGAATCAAAGGTCCATATATATATATATACAGCAAAAAAACATGCAAGGACAGAAACTTGGCTGCCAGAGCCAGAAACGGAACAGAGGCATCAACCAGGAACAACACAACCAGGAGCACGCGATCATGACCTTGAACCAAGGAGAAAAACACTTCAGTGGATGCCCTTTCATATATGAAAAAAAACGTTTCTACAGTATATCCAATTCGAATTGTTTTTAATTGGGGCAATGCACGCGCAAGTGTTCATAACATTACACTAGTTTTTCACCTTGTTTTCCGGCAGTCTTAAAGTCCCAGATTTAACAATTTTTGGCAGAAGGGGGTTGCATGCCCAAGCGTATAGCCAACATTTTTGACGACTCATGACTTTTGTGCCGCAGTTGTTTGTCACACAACTTGGTGTGTTACTGGGTGGTCCTGCAGCAGGGTAGCGCCTGTGATTGAATTCGCGCGTGCCCCGCCCGCTGCCATCCCATATGCATGCGGGAAAGAATTTGTGCCCATGCTTGGGCAGGCATATGCTATGCCGTTCTATGGTGTAAGTGTTTGGATTATGTTAAGCCTGTACGCGTAGTTCGTGTCCTTCCGCGCAGAAAAAAAGACGGCGCTTGTGTTTTCAGGGTGGGCAAGGTTAGGGTTGCAGTTCGTGTTACGAACCCGGAAATAATGTTGTAGAAACGTCAGCCTTCCATTCTTCCAAAAAATATCGTACCTCCCGTTATCATGTCCGCTCATTCACTGTCCTTTTTCGAGGAAAACGCATGTTGCACCCCCATCAAAACAATTAAAAACCGCATCCTAAGAATTGATGCCCCAACCTGCAGAACCCAGACTGCCGAAATTTAATTTTCGTTCACCAACCCTTGGGGCTCAAAATTGGCACTACGTAACCAAAACCAACAATTTTCCTTTGTGGAGCGTGACGCGTGCCACGCAGATGTTTTTTCATGAATGTTTCTAGGTTTTTCCAAACAATGGGTCAGCTAATTTTTTGCCTTGAAGTTCCTGATGAATACGTGGTGTGGGTGGACGGAACATTTGTGACATTTTTTGAAAGATCTTCTTTGCTCACGTGCCAACCCCACGATGAACAACATCAATTTGTGGCCCGAACCATAGCCAGCGCTGACCGGAACATGTTCGCGCATTACTTCAAAAAATGAGGCGTTCCACTACATTATTTGTTTTGGATTGTACAAATTTTTCACGGCTGCATCACGTTAGTTAGTTGCAACGCGAACAACTTGTGCTTTTTTCATTGTTCCAAATCATTTGCACAACATTTGGTGAAAATTTGTCGTGTGTGGCATGCCATTTTGCGCGCCAGGCGCAATATGTGAGACATTTTTGTGATTGCAATTGCCGTTTTCCGCATTGGCACAGGTGCGCGACGTGTGAGGTTGCTTTGGTGTTTCTTGCCGTTCGGCGTGGCAAACGCAGAACCTGGTGATGTTGCAGCTTGCCACACTACACTCCACCCCGCCATTGCACGTTCCACTCCACATTCCACGCTCCACATTTCACACTCCATACTTTACACTGCGCGCTTCACATTCCACATCCGCAATTCACACTCTACAATCTGCACTTTGCACTCCGCACTTTACACTCCGCATTTTCCACTCCACACTACACACTTTACACTTTACACTTTCCACTCCGCACTCTACACTTTACACTTCGCACTCCACACTCTACACTTCACACCTTGCACTCCACAAGGTGCACTCTACACTTCACACCCTACACTTTGCACTCTACACTCAACACTGTCCACTCCACACCCTACACCTCATGCTTCGCACTCCGCACTCTAGACTTTTTTCTTTGCGCTCCACACTCTAGATTCTACACTTTGCACTCCGCACTCTAAACTTTACACTCCGCATTCTGCACTTTACACTCCGCACTCCGCTCTCCACACTTTACACTCTAGACTTTACATTCTGCACTGTGCACTTTACACTGCACACTCTACAGTTTGCACTCCGCACTCTACACTTTGCACTTTGCACGCCACACGCCGCACTCTGCACTTTACCCCTTCCACTTTGCACTTCAAACTGCGCACTTCACACTCCACTCTTTACTTTACGGCTTGCACTTTACAATTTACACTCCGCACTCTACACTTTGCTCTTTGCACGCCACGCTTTATAATGCACACTTTGCACTCCACACGCTATTTTACACTCGACACTCTGCTTCCCAGTCCGCACTCCGCACTCTGCACTTTGCACTTCGCACTCCACACTCTGCACTTTACATTTTACACTCCACACTCTACACTTTGCACTTTACACTCCACACTCTGCACTGTACCCTCTACACTTTACACTTCACATTGTGCACTTTGCACTCCACAATTTTTACTTTACACTTTGCTTTTTACACGCCCCGCTATACAATTCACACTTGTAGGTCCACACTCTACGCTTTACACTCCGCCTGACACCTCAGCCTATGGCTCCGCACTCTAAACTTTGCATTTTACACTCCGCTCCACACTCCGCACTATACACTTTACGCTCCACACCCTGCACTTTGCAGTTCGCTCTTCACACTTTACACTCCACACTCTACACTTTACACTCTGCACTCTACGCTAAACTTTGCACTTGACACTCCACACTCTACATTTACACTTTAAATTTTACATTTCACACTCTACACTTACACCTTGCACTCCACACTTTTACACTTTACATTCTGCACTTTACACTCCAAACGCTACACTTTACCTATACTTTACCTTTCAGACTCCACACTCTACACTCTACACTTTGCACTTTACACTCCATGCTGCAGATGTTACACTCCACACTCCACACCCCACCCCATTCCATACTCCGAAGTCTACACTGGTAACATCACAGGGGAAGAGTATATAAGACTTGTTGATGCTTGCATGTCCTTTTCCTAAGCATTCTTGGGTCCAGTCATTGTGCAGCAGTCACAGGAGTGTGGGGGATGAAATGTCACAGAGAAAATGTTTCAGTCGCCCTTGTCAGCGTGTAGTGTTTCGGCACTTTGCAGCCATGTGCTTGACATCGTTTTCATTCTGAATATGTTTGTGTTGTTTTATGTTCCAAACAGGGTGGTATGTTTTCAGGGAATAGACTGAATCAGATAACCCACGAAACAGACCCGGTAGCATTGCACTTTGAAGTGTTCCCAGTCCAAAACGGTTACAACAACAAAAGATACATCCTATATAATAGCAATGACGACCTGACCGGGCACAAAGTTCATGTGGCGAAGAGCTACTCATGTCTTGCGAGCCTCTGGCGTTCTGCTGGTGTGGTGCACAGGCTGCTCCAGCCATACGTGGTTTGGCGTATTGACAAGACCTTCAGCAGTCAGCCGGGGCGCTCACTGGCACCGAAGGAATGCTCAAAGGGCACTTGAATCTGAATTCACGGTTGCACTGCCGAGGCATCCAGCCAATGCGAAAACAAACGATTTGCTAGAGTCGGCAGAGAGATTTGCAAATCAGATATTGGCCAATGATACATCAGCGCAAAACCAAACTTGGAGGTATGATGTCAGCAACGAAGAGCGTGTTTATGCAAACACTTATGTGAATTTGGGATCTGCCAAAGTGGTCGGCTTTGACTATGACTACACCCTGGTCAGTTACAAACCAGCCATTTTGCATTTGATTTACGACCTTGCCAAGGAGCAACTGGTTGGCGGATTGGGGTACCCCTCGGAATTAGTTGATGAACTTCCGGGATATGACCCAAAATTTGCAATCAGGGGTCTGGCAGTGGATTTGGACAAGGCATGGATTTGCATGTTGACTTTGCGATATCGAGTCTCTATTGCATTTTACGGCCGTGAACGTGTGGATCCCAAAGTTGTGGCCAGAACTTACAGGAGTGAAACAGGATCTGGCATTTTGCCACCCGAAGAGCGCAAAAAACGTCTGAAACCTTTAAATGACTTGTTTAGCACAGCCGAAGCCTGCCTTTTGGCAGATGTGGTGCAGTGGTTTCGTGACCGAGACATTCCCTTTGATACGCGTAGTGTGGTGACAGATGTTCTTGCAGCCATCACCCAAGCTCATGTGTCTGGAAAGTTGCATCGGACTGTTTCTGAAAATTTGGAAAATTATATCGAACCTGATGGCCAACACTTACTACAATTCCTTGATCGTTTGCGCGCAGCTGGCAAGAAATTGATGCTGGTGTCCAATTCACCTTTTTGGTTTGTGAACAAGGGCATGGTTCATGTGTGTGGTGAAGACTGGCGAAACCGTTTCGATGTTGTTGTGGTGTCCGCAGGCAAACCCAGTTTCTACACAGGGAATCGACCCTTCCGGGAGGTATCCACAAACACAGGCCGCATTAAATTCAAACCCATCACTGCGTTGAGTCCTGACGAAGTGTACTGCCAAGGATCCATGGCAGAGTTGCTTCACTTGATGGGTTGGGAGTCCCACAAGGGCAGTGCTGATTTCGATGGCTCAAGCATCATCTACATCGGGGATTCCTTATTTGCCGACTTGGTGGATGCCCGTCGTTTGTATGGATGGACCACCGGTGCCATCATCCGAGAAGTGAGCCATGAGATCACGGTTCAGAAGAGTTTGAAATGGCAGCGGGCCTGGAAAGTCTTGCAAGTGCTGACGCTATGTGCCCGGGAATGTCAGAAGACGTTCATTGATGAGAAACATGTGGACAATGGGGAGCAAAGAACATCCTACTCCACGGCAGACACTGAGATCTTGGACAAGTTGGAAGATTTGGCGGCAGATTGGAGGAGTCATTTGGATGGGCTTCTCAATCCCAATTTTGGGTCCATTTTTCGCACGTCCAGGGACAACGGAAAGACTGCCCAACCTTCCTTATTTGCACGATGTATGCAACGCCATGTGGATTTCTACACCTCAAAGGTCGAAAATTTGCGACTCTACTCGACTGACCATCGCTTCTATCCAGCAGACTACTCAATTGGAGTCCTTCACGAAGTGTTGCATTTGACGGATCCCGTTTCGGAGGCTTTGAGCCGAGATCCGAGATCCACCGAGGCCAATTGAGGTATGAAATTTGCAGCAAAATAGAACTAGTAGAGTGCATGACTGTTTGACCTCTTTCTGTGTGCCATTTGTTCAAAAAATCTAGTGAATCTGACCTTCAAATGTGTATGGATTCTTGAGTGTTTGTTTTCAAAACTGTTGCTTGTGAAGCTTCAGCTTGCTGTGAACTTTTGCTAGCTATTGCCACACAAGATTTTCTGGCAGTATGTAGGCTCAATTTTTTTGGCCATGATTCGGTGGCATGGTGGTTGCAATGGAGAGTCGACTCCGACAGAAGGATGCTGGAAAGAAATGAGCAGGTGAAGGATGCTCAGATCTCCGACAGTTTTTTAAAGGACTTTGTGCTCCGGTACAAAATCGATGAGGCTGCAGCTGTTGCTTTGCATTCCCTGCCGTTGGGGCAACAGCAGGAGGTGACCGGTCAAATCACAGGAGCAACGAACCCCTCTGCGGTTCTGCTGTCTCGCATCAAACGGCTGAAGCAAGGCCTGCCTCCGTTGAACAAGGCAGCCGTGGCAGCTGTGGCAGCTGTAAGTCCAGAAGCTACTGCAGCTACTGGCCTGGCTGGCCTTGCTGGCGTTCCAGCTGTGGCCACTCCGCCACCTCCACCAGATGACACCCGTGGTGCAGTGGAGGCCTTTTTGGAGCGACATTGCATCAATGCCGATGCATGTCAGTCCATCTGGGAGTTGTCCCCAGAACAGCAACGCTTGGTGATGTCCAGCGACTTGGTGCCTACCACTGGGGATGCGTTTGATGCCCTGATGGATCGTATCAGTGAGATCCTCCAAGGCAGCCCATTTACGTGACGTTACGTGGTAACTTTGGGGCAACCCAGCAACCCCCCCATTTTTGGACGAACCCAATTCCATCATTCATTGGTTAAATCAGTCAACAGTTAAATCTAGGTTTTTAATAGTTACATCATGTTACATCCCCATAAGCCGATTAGTTAACTTATTAAATCACAATTTCTTTTTTTGGACAAACATTTATGGAAGTCACCTCGGTCGGATCTTGATTTTGAGCGCCCAGAGTTGGAGACCCTGGACATGGCTGAGAATCCTTTCTTCCAAATCTTCATTGGCAATTAAATAATGAAGGCCCTTAATTGAGTAGATCCAACAATGTTCTGGGGAGTATCTTGTAGTAGGGCTATTAGGGGAAAGGGAGTACCAATGCAAGTATTTGCTTGGAGGTTTTAAGTCTTGTCAGATTTTCAAGCTGGACGACTCGTTGGGATGGGTCGGAACCCCGGACCAGATATGGTTTTTCTTTCTGGAACACTGATATTCTGTGTCCCCTCGATTCTCGGAACCACCCAAGTGATTCAATCAATGCAGCAACTGAAATTCTGTGGCCCTGGATGTTTCACCCATGGTGTAGTGGGTGTTTCACCCCTGGTAGGAGCCAAACACAGTCAGTACGAAGCGGATCATCAACGGCATCAAAAAGTCTCTGACTTCCTGGCGCGCTACGAGATCTCTGCAGAAGTGGCCCTGGCCCTTCGTAGCTTGCCCTTGGAACGGCAGGTGGAGATCACTGCACCGGATCTGACAGGAGCCAAGAACCCCTCGGCGGTGTTGATGTCTCGCATTCAGCGTAAAGGGCATGGCAAAGGTGATGGAGTTACATCAGCCCGAGGAGAGGTGAATGGATTTCTGCAGGCATTTCAGTTTGATGACGATGCCAAACGATCCTTCCTGGAGCTAAGGCCAGAGCAACAGAATCTCATCATGAGAGATGATGGGGTGGGCGACTATCGAAGATGTCGCAACCCCAGCGCGTATCTCATGTCCCGGATCCGCGCTGTCAAAGAGGGTGGTCTACCTCCACCAGCTGTTTCCAGCGAGGGTCACTGGTGGGAGCCTCCCAGCAAGTCGGATGTGGTCGAAACCTTCCTGCGGCGCCACAACATCGATGATGGTGGCCGTGAGGCACTACATCAACTACCTGCAGAGTTGCAGCTGCGCGTGCTGGCGCACGACCACGAGATTGGCCAAGGAGGTCGGAATCCTTCGCAACATCTGGTGTCGTTGGTTGGAATGGCCTGGGCTAGGACTTTGGGACCTCCTGTGGTTCTGGGCACCTTGGGTCCTCCCATGCCTCCTTCCATGCCTCCTCCCATGGCTCCCATTGGCGCTGCCGTGACACCTCAACAAGGGGAACTGCCGCAGGCATCACTGGCCTTAGAAGCACCTGGCGAGGCCGCCAAGGCGGCCAAGCCGTGGGAAGCTGAGGGAGAAGAAGCACCTGCCAAGAAGAGAAAGTTGGAGAAGTTGGAGGAGGATGAGCAGTTGAATAACAGTTTTAATGACCATTTGCCACTTGCAGTTGAAGGATTTCTGAGACTCAATGGCATTGATGCCAAGTCCTGTCGTGCAATGAGAAGATTGAGCCCCGCTGCTCAACAGAAGTTGATTGGCATGGACATTCGGCACCGAAGAAATCCGTCCGCGTTTTTGTGGACACAGATTCAGAAGCTGCGAGACAATCACGATGATAATGAAGAGGAAGTCAACAGGCCAGAAAGGTACAGACCTCCACCAGTAGAGCGGCAGAAGCCTCCAGCGTTGCAGAACACTTTGCAGAACAAAGTGCAGAAGCCTCAAACTTCGTATCCGTCGAGATTTTCCAGACCTCCTTCGCCCCCCTCACCGCCCAAGCGAAGAGAGAAGGGCCCTAAGGGAGATGTCGCATTCTTTCTGATCCGCCATGGGAAGGGGAGCTACGTGCCGCCATCCGTTGAAGTTTGTGGCGGAGCGCCTTTGACTTGTGGCAGAGCACGTCATCACAATGACATAGTAGTGCTGGCGCAGCACGTTTCCAAGAGGCATCTTGAGTTTCATGTGCAACGTGGTTCTGCTGGAGAGCCTATCCTGATGGTCCGGGATTTGTCCTCGAATGGCACCTGGGTTCGAGGTGAGAAGATTCAACCTGGACGATTGACGCGGGTTGTCCCTGGTGATATCATTTCACTTCTACCACCGAATGGCGAGGATGTTCCAGCCTTCCAAGTTATGGAAAATGCTGACTCCGTGAAGGTCTGGTTCAAACAAATGTGTGGGGAGAATGATTTTTCGACCATTGATGTTTGATGGAAGAACGGAGCTTGTGAACCTAAGAAAGAAGAGTGTATCCCATCCAGCTCTTTCTGGTACAAGGTGCCCATAGCTAGCTTTAAGTAGGGTTTGTGGTAACTGGTAGATGTATCTATAGTTAGATGGCTGTATAAACCAACTTAAAAACTGGTGGGCAGCACCTTGTAGAGTTATACCGTTACAATCCAATGATAGCCTTCCTGGGATATGACCTAAGTAGACCTAGGGGTCGCCCTCAGGCTGAGCGCATGGATGAAGCCATGGACTATGCTCCCTTGGCCAAGCCGGTGGCACCACCTGTAGATGCTCCTGCTGACGGTGAGGTGTCTGAATGGATTCGCAGCATTGGAGGAGGCGGCAAACTCAGCAAGCGGTTGATAGAGGAAATTGAGGATTCCTATGATCACTTGCGGCAGATTTCAGAAAATTACAGGCTGGGGGGTTCAAAATGTTCAAACTGGGGCCCTTTTCTGTCGCAACTTCCCCTCTAATGAAAATACACGCCTTGTGTTGAACAGCTGTTCCGATCGTTTCAAGGCAGAACATCAACGAGTTTCTGGATGTCCATGCTGTGGAGGATGCGGATGAACAGGAGGTTCTGTGGGTCGCAGTTTCTGCATTGTGCTCGTGGAACGAAAAGTAGAACACCCAAAGAAGCGCCCGAGAAAAGACTGCCTTGAGCTTGATGCATCCAGTGATCCTGCACCTATTCCACCGAGTTTGGAGAATGTGGAGAATTTGCAGAATTCAGGAGCATCCTGAGATCTCAGGGATACATTGCTAGTTGTGAGGTGATACCTTAATCTCGAGGGTCAGGTTGAAGCATATCACATACAGATGACTTCACATCTGATCAGAGTTCATTTGGTTCTGCTACTGCCGCCTGGGCTCAAGGTCCCCGTTTCTAGTCACACCCAGAGCCATGGACAAGGCACTTGTGAAAGACATCGAATATGAAAGTGGGCTTGGCTGTGCTTGCTGACATTGATTTTTTAAAGTGTTTCTAGGGACTTTTAGGTTGATGAGTTGAGTAGAAATCAGTCTGAACCCTTGCAGTTGTTGATCTGAGGCAAGTTCAATCCGGAGACCGGCCTTTCAGTCCCCCAGGCAGCTATTTGGATGGTGTTCATCACCATCTTCATGGATACCCTGGCCGCGACCATTTCCACTCCAGCACTCCCCTACTATGCAAGATCCTTTCATGTAAACAACGCAGCAGTTGGCTACTTGTATGCTGCTCGGAGCTGTTGATCAGTTTGCCTTCATGGTTTACACCTTCCAAGTCACATTACCCAGTTGTAAGTCTGCACAATGCACATGCATCCCTTGGTTCATGGCAGACATTCAATTGCTTAGGGATCTTAGGGCACCCCGCCTTCATGATGATGTTGCCATTCGGTGCATCACCTGAGGCTTCCTGGAGTTTCACCTCGGCCTTCTGTGCACCTGTCCTAGGCCAGCTGGCTGATAAGTTTGGCCGACGCAGCGTGCTGCTGGCCTCTCTGCTAGGTGCTGGGCTGGCGAACCTGGGCCAGGCCTGTGCAGGCACCTACTACCAGCTGCTGGGCTGGAGAGCCTTCTCGGGGATCTGGGCGGCAGTTGGGAACTCGGCACAGGTTTATCTCAGTGACGTTTGTTCCCCCTTGGTCTTGCCGGATTTCATGTCAAAGTTGTCAGCTGTGCCCAGCCTCGCAATGACCTTTGGACCTGGACTGGGCGGTGGCTTGTCGAAATTTGGACTGGAAATTCCGGTGCTGGTGGATGGGCTCTTGTCTCTGCTGGCAGCAGGGCTCTGCTTTATCTACCTGCCAGAATCTCCTGTTTGGCTCCAGTCCAGAGGCCATCCGGCAGCCACAGCATCTGATCCCAAGGCACCTTCCAAGGTCGCAAGTATTCCAGCAGGTGTGAGGGTGCTGGCAATTTCAGGCTTCTTCAGTGGGATCAATTTCGGGGTTGTGGTCTCCATGACGGCCATCTTTCTGGATGCCAAGCTGCAGTTTGATTCGCTGCACGTGGGCTTCACCTTCGTGCTGAGCGCCCTAGCCACCTTGGCTACCAGCATTTGGATCACTGGCTTCGTCCAGAAATCTGTGGGTCTCAAGTGCTGCGCGGTGCTGGGCTCCCTTTTGAATGGACTCCTCAGCATCGCTATGGCGGTCATCCCTGGGGCCTGGCCCACCATCATCGTGATGTGCCTGGCGCGGGTGGGGATGACCCTACGGGCCGCGACGAATGGAACCATCTTGGCCAACTTCACCGATCCCTCCAACCGGGGCACTATCTTTGCGCAGCAACAGTTCGCCACCAACATGGGCCGCTTGGTGGGTCCGGTGGTGGCAGGGCACCTGGCTGTCAGGGATCCTGTGCTATTGCCCATCCTGTTTGGATCCAGCTGCGGCCTCATCTCTGGACTGATCCTGCTGGCAGTGCCCATGCCCGAAGGACCCAAAGAGGTCAAGCAAAAACGCCTGCACGGCTTCACAGATTTGGGGGGTGGGAGCCTCAAGGGAATGGAAGGTGGGATGAAGTATCGTTGATCCATTGAAACCCTCTGGGGCAACATTCCCAAATATTATACTTAGTCAACTTTTGATCATCTTGATCACAACAAACCCACGTTTTCGATAGTTTGTGACCACCAAAATGGTAAAACCCAACTTTTCTCAGGTTTTAAAGGTAGGTTCCTTGGATCATGAGGTGCTGAGTCAGTGCTGGAGCTGGAGTATGGCACAGCACAGGCGGGTTGCTGAACATCGACAATTTTTTGAACATGTTTTACATGGATTGTCGCTAGATTTTTGACTCTGTGGCGCTTTCAAATCGCGTTTGATGGATTTTTCCGAGGGACACCTTGGATTCCGAGACATTGAATTTTAAACGGAGGCTGAACGGATTTTCTAAGCACCACATGCCATTTATTGAAATTATGTATGAGGTGAGTGTCGCCTAGAAAATCACGGAAAATCTCGGATGATCTTTAGTGTCCTAAAATGGGGGGATCCCATGGCCATGTTTTTAGATGGGAAAGGCCATTGGGTCGTGGGGGTCCCCCAGGATTGCGAGGAGTTGGGTAAATTCATGGGCGATCTTCTCTCCCAGCGTCGCTATCGCTGGATCTCGCGCAAGAAGGCCATCTACTGCGGCTCGGAAGCAAAGCGGTGATGGGATTATTTTCAGGTCTATTGATATTTATTATTTTTTGTTTAGTTTCAGATTTGTTTTGTAACAATTTTGTGGGTCCAATTTCTTGTTCCAGATGTTTGGATGTTATGAACAAGTATCAAAATTGTTGATCGACATTTGCGACCTATTTCCAAGCAGTGCTAGGTATGTTGGACAAGCTGCTGCCCGAACTCTCAGCAGATGTTGGGGATCATCTTGAAGATCTCCAGCGCTTGATGAAGCATGTGGACGCTCGTGAAATTGGTGGAAGGTCCCAAGGTCCCAAGGTCCCACAACTTTTCATGTGGCATATGCGGCATAGCATGATTTTGTTGGGTCTGGTATTGCAATTTCCATGTGAATTATATACATTGGAATTACACTGGAAACCAAACAGAGATGGTTTGGAGACCAGGATAAGCTCTTCAGGCTTGTGCGAGCAGATTGATCCAGATTTTTGTGGGGGCTGAATGCATGAACTTTGGCTTTGCTGAGGAATTGATTCAGAAAGACTTCGAGGGTGTGCAGAATCGGGATGTTTGCTGAGACATTGTTTGATCGACCGTTCCAAAAACCGACCCGCTGTATGCATTTATTCGGTCATCGCAACAACTTACCAATTTTTGCGGTCATTTCTAGGAGAAAATCAAGGTGTTTTACCAGTTTTTCCATATTTTTCCTCTTGCAGCATGTTTGTGTTTGGTCTGAGGGGGGGGGGGCAGGGCGGGCCATAAAATCATGGCAAGAGTTTGATGAGACAACTTTGGTTTGCTTGACATGCCACATTCTCCGTCCATTTTTGGCTCAAGGCTGGGGTGACAGTTTTGCCAAGCAAACCAGTCACCTGTCAGTCATCTTAATGATATGACAAGATGAAACCGGCCGGTAGTCGACCCGCCGGCAGACGGAACACCGTGCAATATCTTCAAACTGGAGGCGGCTGCAAGGTTGAAATGGAGGAACATCCGCAAGACAAGGGGAAAGGAGTCAAGGAAGTACATAGAAGTAGTAAAAATTAGTAAAAGAAACGTGGTGATCGACAGATTTTTTCTGATGTTCATGTGGCTCCAAATCCGTAGCCACATCTTGCGACGAAGACACATTGTCCCAATGTACTTCCAGTTGAAGGTATGACAAACGAATATGATGATTGGGAGCAGACGTGATTTTCAACCCCTGACGCTTCCCCATCTGCGTATGTTTTTCATGGATTTTCCCACGAAATCTGGGATTTCTTTCCCATTGCCGCTCCAGGTGTCACAGACCCGTCCGAACCTGTGGAGGATGAGAGAGATTTTGTCAGTCCACACATCGAACTGCTGCCCTTTGTCAGGTCGCGTGGGACTGAATGGGACCGCCTGGGATGTGAATCCAGCATCCGGAGTAAACCATTCCCAACAGGAACATCCTCCCTTAGGTAAACCATCCTCAACTTTTTGGTTTGTGAAAAATACCTATTTTTCCCATCCAATGAAATACTGGTTGATCAATAGGTACACCGGTATACCGTATACCTATTATTGGACCATAATACTCCCCAATAAAATCCAATAAATCAGGTTTTTTTTTCACCCCCTATACCAATCCATGGGGGTATTTGTAGTGGGGCCAGGTTGCATGCGTCTCATCCGGAGTCAGGGCCTCGGAGATTGAAGCCGTCAGCCAGTTGAAACCATAGAACAAAAACCATCCATTTTGGAGCTGAGTAAATATAACTTGACCTCAGAGTTGGATGGGTTTTCCTTTTTTTTTCCCCAACAGCAGAATGCTTTGGGGTCTCAGCCCACATAGCCTTCGGGGTGCTCCGGGGCACTGCTCGACCCTGCCGCCTCGTTTCGCCGGTTCCGGGAACCAGGGTTCCGAGAAC
>Ga0126342_10014044_pt1 | contig 14157 bp, 11 predicted proteins | sample Cyp1metagenome_FD_92528 | JGI IMG/M metagenome (GOLD analysis project Ga0126342, IMG submission 92528) | Coral microbial communities from Lord Howe Island, Old Settlement Bay, Australia - Cyphastrea 1 metagenome | ecosystem: Host-associated > Invertebrates > Cnidaria > Coral ...
CAACAACAGCAACAGCAACAGCAACAACAACAACAGCGACAACGACAACGACAACGACAACGACAACGACAACGACAGCAACAACGACAACAACAACAACCAACAACAACAAACATCAGCAACAACAACAACAACAACCACCACAACCACAACCACAACCACAACCACAACCACAACCACGACCACAACCACGACGACCGCGGCGGCGACGACCACGATGACGACGACGACGGCGGCGACGACGGCGGCGACGACGACGACGGCCACCACAAGCACAAGCACAGGCACAAGCACAAGCTCAAGCACAAGTACAAGCACCACAGCAACAACGACGACGACTACGACTACAACGACTACTACTACTGCTACTACTGCTGCTACTACTTCTTCTTCTACTGCTAATCATAATAATAATAATAATAACTACCACTACACTACGCTACAACTACACCAACGACTACACCAACGACTACACCTACGACTACACTACACCACACTACACCAGACTACATCCAGCAGTTGTGGCTGAGGTGAAGTTGTGGCTGAGGTGACCACTGCAACCACGCCAAAAAGAACAACTCCAACCACCTTTCGGTCCATCAGGGGTTCGCTCTGCCATCCATGCATCACAACAACCCACCTCTCCTATAGTTTGCTGTCTTTGAAACTTCCGCCACCGCCTTGTGGGGCACTACTGGTAGGCACCCGATCAAGCATCGTTCCATTGTCCATGTCCATTGCGTGTGTTTTTCCATCTTGGTATTAGTCTCCGGTGCATCTGAGCCCCCGGGCTGCAATCGCAATGACACCACCCACTGTGCATGGATACAGCCTCAGCAGCGGCACGCATGCCTTTCGTATTCATTCATGTTCTCTGGGCCCAATCTTGCCAAATCCTGAGGAAATAGCAACCTCTCGCCAATGGTGACGCCAACCTGCGCGCTCAGCAATTGCAAGCCTTCAAATGACTGTGGCCCGGTTTTCCTGCATATAATTCTAGCAAGTGTGAAAATGGTGAAATTTCTGTCGTTCTGAAATCAAAGAAAACTTGACAGAAATTCCAAGCCAGGCCTTGAAAAATAGATTTGACGCCGGCACAAAGGGTATGATCACTACCTGCAACCCCAACCTCAGAGTGCAGTATCTGCCTGCACTGTGTATCCACGTCAACAGAACGCTGCAAAATCCAAAGCTCCCGGCACCAAGCGACGCGAATTGGCCAGGCCCCAGCTGACTAGCGCCACCACCGCCAAATAAGCCTCGCGTCAAACAGGGCAAAACCAAAAGCACACCTCTAATTTCAAAATCTGCCGAAAGCTCATTGTTTCATGATTCTGCCATTCCAACCTCTTCCAATCTATTTCTTCAACAAATCAACAGATATTTCAAAATGTTCAGGTGCTTCAACAAATTCCAACCATGACTTCGCCAGGTTTCAATGTTTCGGCGCTGGCATTTTTCTCTGCCAGGTCACACAGCAAACGGAAAGGGATCGCACATCTCGCCAGGCCGCGCGAAGCACTGGGATGGCATCGAAAGAATAGTCCTGCATGGATAGCTGATAATTATATATGTATAATATTTGTATATATCTAAGCGTCTAAGCACAACGCATTGCGCCTTTTTCACCGCTTCTTGCCAGATTTTCGGCTGCATGGTTACAGTGTTTGACATCCAGCAGCTGCCCAACTAACCAGGCACAGACACGCCAACAAGAGCGGGAAAAAGTACACAGAACTGGGTGGGGTAGAGCTTGAGGACGGCATCAAAACTCCACTTCTATGATTGACATGGAGCACGGATGCCTTTTTCACCGTTCTTGCCAGATTTCAGGGCTGCATGGTCACATGTTTGACCTCCAGCAGCTGTCCAACTAGCAGCTTTCCATGTGTCCAAACTCATCGTCGTCTTGTGCCTGGAAGCTTTCATGCCAGATGACTGAAGGCAGTCGGGTCTGCAGGTATCTGGCGGCGGCTTGCAAGATTCTGGGAAGAAGAAGAAGGAGAAGAAGAAGAAGGAGAAGAAGGATTTCGCTCTGCATCTGCCGCCAAACCGGCACCACAGAAGAAAAGCCGCGCTAGCTGCTGCTGCCAAAGCCGCCGCCGCCACCACGGAGCTGCCAAATGCTGTTGAATCTTTCCTAGGTAACGGAATCTGCCGTAGGAGCCCAGCCGAACCTGCGCTCAATAGTCCTGGGCTAAGGGTGAAGAAGCACATTCCCAAGCTAAATGTTCCCAATGCCCCGGCCCTCCACAGAGAGGGCAAGGTTGCCCCATAAACTGTGTTGCTATCTGCGAGAACCTTGAGCCCTTCCCAATCAACATTGAGGAGTTGAGTAGAAGTCGCATGTTGGACAGCAGCGGCTTCATGTCTCTTGCCGTGAAGAAATTTATCAAAACAGGCAAGTCTCCACCCTGACCGCACTGAAGGCAAAACTTCGCCAACTTCATTAAATGGGTCATTCAAATTAATAACAAAACTGTCTTGCTTCCAACTCCATGGTCCAGTCTCAGTCGAACGATGATCGACATCCATTTTCGCAAGGTGGCGACAGGAGCGCCAGCTTCTTTGCGCCTTCGAAGTGGTCCATCTCGCAAGAATTGCATGACAACTCGGACAAGGTTGCAACCAGCTAAACGGTCCAGAGCCCCATATAGACATCTGAGCCATTTGTGAGCCTGCGACTCATGCCTTGTCCAGCTTTGACCGTGGCCCATAGTCTCATAGTTTGAGCTTGCGTAGGATGTCGCGCCAACCAGTAGCAGCAACAGCTCACGGCAAAGAGTCGAGCATATGAGATCATATGAGGCATACTTGGAGGCATTGGGATTCAGGAGACGGAGAAGCACCAGTCTTCTGTTGGCCAGCACTAATCGCCCACAGCCGGTCTCGCCGTGGTTTGGACGACTCACTGAGACCAGCATTTTGGCTCCAGTCTTGAAAGTGGTTGATTCGTTCAACAAGCCGGGTAGCAGTGGTAGCAATGAATGAGCGGTCGTCAATGTAGATACTCTCCATCAAAATTGGGATGACTAGCTTCGATGTGGTGCTGCGCACAGCTCAGCCACAGGGCAGTCATGAGGGGCCCGCGAGGATCTCTTTGCGGCACTCCCATGCCTGCAGACTTCAAAGGGCTATCAGCCGTGTAGTCATTGAAGGTTCACCACCGAGCATGGTCCATGCCTCAACTGGCAAACTCGCAACCTCATTTCCAGAACAACCATCAGCTTCAGGTACCCGTCTCGCAACGTTAACTTGCCCAAGCCATTGCAGGGGGTTGGGGGCAATCCACTGAGCAGGGCCAGGATCAATGGCACTTTGAAGGAGGTAGGCAGCGATCTGGTCAGTAGAAGGAGAACAACCTTGAACATCACTTTAAAATTCAATCCAAAAGTTTTTGATCTCATTCGCTGCAGCCTTCTTGCTCAGGGGTTCTTCATTTGGACCTGACACCAGTGCTTGTCCAGGATTGTCCCGTGAGCACAGCCATCGCCTAACAAACTTGAGGTCAGTTCTGACTTTAGTTTTCCAATCATTCAAACGTTTCTTTCTTGTGGCTTTCTCCACCGCCCGCAACGCTATCCCTGAGAGTGCCGTGAACAGTTCTCAAGTTGACATCAGCAGCTTGCAAGCGGGGTCAGTCTAAGAGACTGAATAGTTCGATCACGTTGGATGGAATCAATGACCGTCATGTCGCTGTCCTGCCTTTTGAGACACCTTTGCAGTTCATAGAGACGAGCAACTCTTTTTCTCAGTTTGGCAACAGCAAAATTGAAATCACCTGACATGATCGGGTGAAATCTTCTTTCCTGGCGCGTCTTGACCTGAGGAGTAAGGTCAATTCCTTTGATACCTGTCTGTTTCAAGCGAAGTCGACAGACAGTACTTCCTGGTTTCTTCATCCATAGTAGTGGCAGCAAGCCTATTGAAGGCATTCCTGAAAAGAGCGTTCCGGATTTCTGTGAATTGCACCCATTCAGTGTCAACGTCAATTTCAGCCGCCAGATTTTGTAAGAGCAGGTACGCTCTCCTGTGGGACATCAACAGAGCTGTCAGAGACGCAACCAGCCCAAACATCGCGATCGAGAGCAGGTGGTTTTTCCAACTCGGGCCAAAAGCAAGATATTGCAAGGCGAGGTCTTGGTCACAGATTGGAATGGTACAACTGAGAAGAATGTGATCCGCAAAGTGTTGCACTTCCTTAATTGGACTTGGTACTGATTGGACAACGGGTAGGACAACCGATGCCCAGCCAAGGGATTGCAAGCTTTCCAAAATGATACTTCACTGGAGGTCTCATTAGCATCGCCAGCAAAAGCCACTTGATATTCTGGGGTTCTCCCATTTCCACAACAATCTCTTGAACCAGTCTTCCCACATCAGCTCGCGGGGAGCCAGCTTCTTGGTCATCCCTAGGTGGGGCATAAAAGCTGGCCAGAAGCCAATCTTCAACTTTGACAGCCAAAACCTGGCAAAATTCAGAAGCCTTAGAGCAAACGCTTGTGGTCTGAAATCTCTTGCCAGCCATGACCAGCACACCTCCGCTGGCCCTGGGTTGGCCCCAACGATACAAGTAGGTATTTCCTGGGGTGTAAAAACAACTCTCAGCATTTGTGTGCCCCTTTTAACCCAGGCACCATTACCTGAACGAATATTGCAGCTAGTGACCAAAACTTCGGTTGGTTGGGAGCCTGGGTGGCTCGCTTCGCCGACTCTTTCTCCCCTATATGTCCTCCTTCGCGAGCAGCATCAATGATTCTTCGAGGGTTCCCCGTGGCTTTCCACTTATCGACCGAGAATCCAAGGCATTTTCTGACATATTCAATTTTCCTTCAGTAAGGGTCAACAAGTTGCTGCAGCTGAGGTCAGCAAATTGTGCTTTCCGATAGGGTTTGAACCAAGAGGGTTGAGTGAGGCAAGGGAGACAAGTCTTGCACATGCAGCATAAGCGAGTGATAGGGAGAGCACAAGGGAACCAGAGGGGAACAACCTCTTGCTTGGTGTTGTCATTGAATTCTTTAACCACTGAGTTGATGCGTTCGGTGATACCCTTGAAGTCCATTTTTCCACAGGTACGAGGGGGTCTGTTACAATGTGACAAACTTGGAAGTGTCTGGCATGAGGCAGCCCGGCGCAGATTCGGCAAGTCCAGATACGCTGCTCAAGTGGAATTTCCTTCGAAGCAGTGACAACGTCCGTCATCGGACCAATCCCGACTGAGTCATGAATCTGTCGTCGTTCCTCCTTAGGGCGTCGAGTGATCAAGTGATTGGCCTTGGCAACCACAAGTCTCTTCCTGGCCTTAGGCCCCACTTGCGGTCCTTCTTTTTCAAGCTTGGAAAGTCTGGGTGAACAACATCCTTGGCGGGTTCCCCAAAAATTTGCTTTTCTGTTTCAATTTTCCGGAATCTAGAAGTGTGAATGTGCGCCGACGGCATACCCGAACTGGGTCTTTTGGGTCAGGAACCCTCTTTGGCCCCGCCTGCAAAGCCAACATTCACTGCGGAGCCAATTTTCCGTAACCAAGGGGTAGGGACCGAGGAACCTTGAGGGGGGGCGCAGTGAGAGGTAATGACGGTCTTTGAGCAGGACAACAAGTGGCTTACCCTCACGGCTACAACATGCAATTCCATTGTCAGAAAACCTGGAAGCGAAGCAGTGTCTTTCCCAGACTTTGTGCTCATGGGAAAACTTCCAAACGGGTGTGGGAGCCCCAAGTTTCTCACAAATTGCCTGCAGCTGCCAGCCATCAACAAAGGTGGCGTGTTTTTGCACGGTTTTTGACCATGATTCCCATGCTTTCTTTTCAGAAATTTTCTGGCTGGCGAAAACTGCCTGATTTTTTTGACGGCTTCTGCAAGTACAGGGAACACTGAGAGCGCAACCAAGCTCCCTCCCTCATTGCCTCGTCTGCCGAAAGCCCGACGTTCCTTTTTTGCCAAGCATCATTATCGGCAAAACTTCTAAAGCAACTATCTCCATTCCCTCCATGCCGCCCCTGAGTCCATTGGAATGCAGTTGAGATTTTGCTGTGCAAGGGAAGTGCAAATTCTCTTGGGTGTCCATCAAAGTAGCTTGAGCTTCCGTAGCTTTTTCCTTTTTGCCTTTGTCTTCAGGGAACTACTACGGTCTCTGGGGGGCGCAAGTTTCCAAAAATGCGGTCTCCATCCTGTCACGAGCTTGTTCAGTAGGTTCAAGGTTAGTTTCACGAAGAACCTTTTTTCTGGGACCCGGAACCCAAGCACCTTCAAGTTTTTTATTTTTGAAGGAGGCAAGCAGAACATTGAGAATCCAAGTCGGTTGGTCCTCCATTTCATCACCAAGAAGCTGGAACCTTTGGCCCCTTGGTGGGGTTCTACGAATCCTCCAACTGAAGGATCCAGCCGCATTTTCCTCGAAGGAGGCATGCCACACAGGAAGGACCCAAATCCACGGAAGACTGAAGGCCAATCTACCTAGGATACCGACAATGGACAAGACGTAAAAATCCAAGAGGACAAGAAGAGGAGCCAACTGACAGACTCAAGAAAGATGGCTGCGGGAACGAAGGCAGGGAGTAGGCATCAGGCCTAAGTCCATGCCAAAGCTCGGTCAAGCTAACGTGCCACAAGTCCAAATCCAAGAGAATTCCAAAACCCAAAGCTTGACCAACAGCAAAAATCCAAATCTCCGATTTTTGTGGCGCAGGAAACTTCATAGGGGTACCTTCAGGGGAACACCAAAAAAAATTGTCCTGCCCTGGTTCTCCGACAACACTTGCACCATCATCTCCATAGAGGGGGAACAGAAGCACTGCTATAGCACCCAATTGCCCAGCTGAGCGAGAGAGCTGCACAGTATGAAGGGCTTGAAGTTGCAGGGTCATCTGCTATATTGGGCCTGGTTGGTGCAAAAAGCTATCCCATGCAGAGCGCTCTTTCGACATCGTGACCACGCTCTCATGACCACAAGCTGGGACCTCCTCCTCCTCCTCCTCCTGCGTATTAAGCCTCTTCAAAGCCTTCCAAAAAATAAGGGCAAAATGCCGTGCAAGGTCACGGGATGTCATGGGTATAGACAGCAGACTGCCCCTGGATCTTCACATGTTCATGCCCACGGGCACTTGACCTCTAAAGCATCAGAGTCAAGTAAGTAGGAAATGTGCACGGACTCTTTCTTGTAAGGAGGCCTGAGCTGGCAGGAGGCAACAACTGACTCCCTGAACCCCAAGCGCTTCAGCGCAGCCCAAGCATCTAGCCAAGCCATCTTTGATCTGAGTGGCTGTTCCTTTCTGCGAGGTTTCCCATGTTTTCGCCCCTGCCTCAACACCGATCTGGTCTTGAGCAGCCAGTCAAGCCCGAACCTGCGTAGGTGATGTGTGATGTTGGCTAGGCAATCGATGACCAAAACCTCGACATTTGTGCCTGGACTGTGCCATGCCTGAGTCGATAATGATTGAAGGGACCACGCACCGCATCGAAGGGCCTAAACATTGTTGATGCGCCTCCTGAATCCACCACCGTATCCGGAAGAAAAGTTGCTGGTAGGGCTAGCAGACCTCCCTCTGCACGCCTCATAACTACCAGCACGCTTCCTGTCTGCCATGAGAGCACGTAGGGCACCAGTAAGAGAAACCAAATCTAACATGCCACCCATCACGTCCATATGCGTGTCAACAGGTCGCAATTGGTGACGCCAGCACCAGCAAAGCAAACCTTGGCTTCCTGTTCAGCGGGAAGGAATGTGAAATGGAGTTTGATTGAGATAGCTCCCAACACACAGCCAGCATACGATCGGCAGACTTGTAGATGGTGGGCTTCTGGATCCTGTCAGCTCGGAGCACAATGCGCAATCCCGAGCGCAATCCCAGCTGAGGCGTGGTCGCACGCACACTAGCCACTGCTGATGCCCACTGGCCAGCAAGCCGAGCACGACACACGCGATAAGCACCTGAAAGAGACGCAACAAACAGCTTGCTGCCCCCAGCCACCAGGTAGTGTGGACACTCGTCAAAGGAGTTCTGGATCTCAACTCTTGGTTCGAGGAAGCTCAGACACCACTGAAAAAAATTCCTCAGAAGACACAAGCGAATGGCTTTCTCAAGGGCGCCCCGGATCGTGATATGCAAGTCGCCCAATCAGCAAGAGAGCTTGACGCCGTCGCTGCCGTGGGTCTCCTCGCTCATTGAAGTACTCGGTGAGGCCCGGGTACCTGGATCGTGTGACAGATGAACCTGAGGAAGCAGGGGCAGGCTAAGCCTCGGCGAGAGAGAGAATCCAAAGTGAGTAAAGTCAGGACAATACCTGTGTCCAGGACGGCATCAAAAACTCCACTTCTATGCTTGAAATCAAATATGTGTACAGAAGTATACATGCCAATGGTGTAGATATATCTAGAATCTATACCTTTGCGTGTATATAATATATATATATACATATACGTGTGTGTGTGTTACCTCCGTGTTACCTCCATAGGCTGATACGTGGAGAAGACTCAACACATGTCTTCCAAAGCTTGGCGGGTCCCACGACAAGTAGCCAGGGAAGATCAGCAACTTGGCATAGTATGAGTGCTGGAAGAGATAGCCTGACATGTTTTGATGATGTGGATCCATGATGATCATCTGATTATCCATGTGGATCTGAGGATATTTATGGCGAGATCTATGATGGCCAACAGTCACAGCAACATGGCGGGTGAGCTCCAAGTCCGTACCCAAACATCATCGTGGTATTGAACCTCGACATCAAGCATTGCAAGCACGGCAAGCATGGCGCGCATATGGCATATCTGAATCAAAAAGTCCGTTTGGGGTTCATCTGAGACTGGGAGTCCCAGCTGGTGTGTCAACATAGCCAAAGGCAGCACTGGATCCCTTGCAGATCCCAAGTCGTGAACAATTTTCAAGATTGATTGCCAAATACGGACAGCTGGTTTGAAAGATACTCGCCCGCACACCCAATTCCGGCGCCTTTGTTACTGCAAAGCGCGCTGCTGCAAGCAAAACAAAAGAGCTTAAGGCCAGTAAAGCGACTGGAACTGCACCTGCGGTGTGCTTGACACCATGTCAAAGTTTCGGAAGCTGCCAGGAGCAAGCTAATTGGTGTACATTCAATGGATAGAAATTGGACTTTTGCAGTGGCAGCCTCTGACTGTTGCTACTAACTGCTATTGCCTGGACATTCTTCATTTTCTGGGACGAGTTTCAAATGTTTCAGAAACCTTCGAAGATTCTGGAGGTCACTAGAGTCCCATCCAGTCTTTACCTGGTCACCCCCGTGATCAAAACTTGGGCACCTGTTGCAAGGCACCGACTTCCGGGCTTGCAACCTCTGATTGCAGGTCAGATCTGGAAAGATCTATTTTCACATATTTTCACATCGTTCCCGCCACAATTGCATGGTCGTTGACAGCCCTCCAACTTCTGCCTGAAGTTCTGGAATAATATAGGGAATATCTCGGAATGCATAAATGTTGTACCGTTAACATGAACCCTATCGACCGTTACCCCATGCTGCACGTTCCCAAGTGTTGGAGAGAGTTCTGGGATGCAAACTGACCAGCTCCAAACCGGCTGTGAAAACGAGTAGCCTGGGATAGCGCTTTAACTTTACAGCAAGACGCAAGAGATTCGAGGCCACGACAGTGCAAAGGAAAGGTGCTCAGATGTCCAGGTTCCTCACGTAAGGCCCATTTCCTGCCACCAGGAATCCATGTACCAAAAGAACAGACGTGCAGAAACGTCCCGGTAGCAGCTGGTAGCTGTGCAACATCAAGACAGGTCAGAGAGGTCTCCTTGCAAAGGCATGCACCAACAGCCAAAATGCTGCAAAGAATCACCTCAGCAGAATGGAGCTGCCCTTCCTCAGCACTTTTTTTCAGCCAAGGCCAGCACTAAGAGCAAACCCGCGAGCTTTGGAAATTGGCCTTTGGCCTCCACAAAGGCTGGGAATGTAGAAAGTGTTGTACAGTTTTTGCATTGACAGCACATGTCTTGCTGAAAAACAAATGTCGCAACATGCCGCAACCCCATTCTTGGAGAGTCTTCTTGTAGCCTTTGGGTCAGTTCACACCTTGTCCAGTCTCCATCGTTTGAAACCAAAGTGGTTTGATGCCACTCCTGCCAAGTGCTTCGCACTTCCAGCTGCACCAAAGCTGCCAAAAGCCAACCAGTAGTGGCCAGTACGTCTGCACCTTCCATATTGGCAAGACATGGCAAGATGCAGGAAAGTCATCCAAATCAACAGTCTCCATTGCTTGACACGAAGGATCGAAAGCAGCTCGTCGCAATCACTTAGTCACTGACGCCCCACCAGGTAGACGATGTTCTCCACCTCGTCTCATCACTGAGGACTGAAGTGGGTGGTTCACGTGCCAATGTCCTACCAAAAATACGTTGGGGCCCCGTTGGGGCACCCGGCATGCACCGGGTGTGCTGCAAAGAGCGCGGCACTCAGCGACGCCCATTTTTGCAAGCCCAGGCGGCGAAGCAACAACCTTGAAATGTATAGGAGATGATGGGAGATGGGAGATGGTGATTTCTAGCTTTCTTTACGGTGTGACTTCAGGGTACAAGGTGTCAAACCTTGAATTCGACAGAGGCACAAGACCAGTAGTGAATTTGCTGCATGCAACGCAGCATTGAAGGTCCGCAAGGGCTGAGGTCTGAAAAGGTCCTGCTTCAAAGATGGCTTCTAACGTTGCTTTGAAGGTCCGCTTCTGTCAAAGCTAACAGAAAGAGAGGGGAAAAAAACACTCAGACTGGGCTGGGAAAGGATGGAAAGGATGGAGAACGTCCATCCCAACATATCCCAACCTTGGAGCCTTGGGTGTGCAGAGATCCGTGTCCTCTCCCAGAAATCGAAATTGCCATGCGAAGCTCAGGACCGCTAAGGGTCGGTAAGACTTGTGGGTCCAGCTTTGCCCCCACAAAGGGTTCCCCCAGAAGTCGTTGCTGAAGACCTCACAGACTACATCCATGTGATCTGACACAGCAAACCCCTGTAAAATCCTATGTTTTCAACCAAATCAACAAAGTTCCTAGCAGATTGGCAGTATTCTTGCCACAGAGTTAGCACAAAGGATCTCATGGTGTGCACAGTGACAGCCAAGACTTATATCATGCGGGTGCGCCTGGGAAAGGCTCGTCTCTCCTCGTGCATCTTCATTTCGAAGTACGGCGAAGAGCTCATCGATGTACCTCGAGAAGGTGCGATGGAAAATCGGAGAATCGGAAATGTGATGGAAAACGGTGTGAAAAAATGCTGACGAACAGGACATGTCAAGACTTCCCAAAAGCATGTCAGGATGCCGGGTTCGCCTCACAATGAAACCTTGCGACTGAAATCCAATTCAGCTAGGAAGCCACTCGCTGTAGGTCACACACGGAGCATAGAGTAAACCTATGCAGAGCGCTTTCATCAGGATTTGTCTGCGCCGTTTTCTTGGTGAAATAAGTTTAGAATGAGTGTGCGATACATAAGTTGAGATCCACACATGTTGGATACAGTATGAATATATGTAGATATTCGATTCAAAAGCAAGAAAACTAAAGGATCAACAAAACCAGAGTGAGACTTGTGAATCTTGTGAAACCTATGACTCATGACGCTTCCATGGTACAAACATCAGATTCTATTTGCGGTAGCATAACGGCTCAGGTGCAGAAGCAAGCATTCAACGGACGATGACGGAGAATTGATTGAAGGGGTTGTCTCAACTTAGCAACCTCCGACCTCAAGCATTCTTTCACCGAAGCTCAAACATCAATGGGACAGTGCACTTTCAAACGCACTTTCTGAGGCAGAGTAAAGATCCTGTGTTTGCGAGTAGCATCCAAGCAACAACAAAGGACTGGCAGCAGCGGCATCAGCAACACGCCCTTGGGTTTGGGCTTCACATGGCCATTGGCCTCAACGTTGCTGTCACACACTATCACTCACCATGTTCATAAATTGTTCCAAATAGGCTTTGTGAAATACAGAACTTCACAATTCTACAATGAAGCATTCAAGCAAGCAACCAAGCAAGAAAGCAGCAGTTTGATGAGGTCAGGAGGGTTTTACGACTCCAAAAGAGCACAGAGGATTTCAGCATTCTTGAAACAGGATGGAAGTGAAAACGTAAAGCAACATGGACTGACACACACACAGTTTTTGGCCGACTTGGAACCAACGACGCTTTTCGTGCCTGCAGTTTAGGGCCAGCCGCATCCATCAGACCAGAGATGCACGGATCCGATATGTGTGCCCCATGCAGGCCCCCAAATTCTGGGGCCGAGTTTCCTCTTCAATCTGTATACGCTATACGTCAATTGAAGAAATCAGGTCTTTCCAGACAAACAAACAGCAAGAACAGCTGACTAGGCTGATCCCAGACTTGGGTGCGCAGGGCGGAAAGGCTTCTGAAGTCAGGCAAAGTTTAAAGTTCGCAGATCGGCCTTGTTCAGCAGTTTGTTCTATCCACTTTCAAACCATGGCATATTTGGTCTTCTTTAGCTTGATGCAAATTGGCTACAGTCAGTGCCTGATCCATCAAAACTCAATGTTAGCTCACTGTTCCCATCAACCGCCTCAACCGCGTAGCAAGGTCATACACAGACTTGTTGTCAAGGCGCTATAGAAATCAGAAAGCTGCTTTGAGCTCTAGACTTCACAGAGTATTAAGGAGCCCAGGAGCCCATTTGGGCTCTTCATCAAGAAATGATGAGAGGAAAATGCTGCTTTTGTCAACATTGCTGTCTCATTTTTCATGGGAGCTTTGATCAGGCTGTTCTCAGGTTTGGGATTGGCAATACTTTGTACACTGAGCTTAGGCCCTGCAGCAAGACTCCAAGAGCTCTGATCATGGCTGTTTGAAAAACCTTGGCGCAAGGTGAAGGTGTGCTGTTAAAAAAGCGCAAGTCTGCACGATCAAGAGGACAAGGCTGAAAAAGCCTAACCGACCCCAACAAACTGCGGGGTTTTTACCAGGGCCCGGCTCCAGGAGCCTAGGAAAAAAAGCCAAGCAACCGTTGCTCCAGGTGGTGGAGTGTCAAGCATGTCCAGCCCTTGGCTCAGGGTTTGTCATAAACAATTTAAGATTGTTTTCATGCCTTGACCCTGGTTCTAAAACTAAGGATAGCTAAGGAAAAGACAAGCCTGCAAGAGTTGATCTTGAAAACTCAAAAAGCAACTTGAAATACTCAGCATGTTGAAAGATGGAGCAGGATGTGCTTACCCCAAAGTGAAAATAGCTTCGCTCTCAAGTGTTCAAGTTGGTGCAGCCAAGCCGCGCATCACCACTACCTCAGATCACCAACTTTAACAAACTCGTGGTGTTGTGATTTTTTCAGCTCTTGACCTGGCCACTCGTTCATCCTGTATGCAATGTGCAATTATTCAATCATGTTTCAATCACCACTCACTCAATCAATCCATCTCGTTTCAAGCTTGATGAGCTTCAAAGCGTTGTTTGCAGCGAAGCCACCACTCGACACCGGTTGTATGAGCTGTTCGCTAGACCGCGATGCATCAAGCGAGCCTAGAGATATCTTTCATGTTCATATGATGTTCCATACGTTGCACGAGGGACAAAGTGTATTTCGCATACAGGATGGAAAAGCTTCATCGACAAGCCTTGACCAACATCCCACTGCTCTCCTTTCACTTCAACTTTCAAAAGCTCAAGACCAAGCTACATCGTAGATCAGTGCCTGCAAACAGGGCACTTTGGCGGAAAAATTGCATGACCATTGCTGCGAAAAGAAATGCCTTCCATCTCCAATGGAGTTCTTGCATTTTTGGGGAGTCAAGACTTGCGTACATCCCTTCAAGGAGAGATAATGAGGACTTTTTGTTAAAACAAGTTTGACAAAGCACGCAATGTTCAAACCGGCCCCCAGGGTTGAGCTTAGATATGTAATGTTGAACTATGTTGAACTATGTTGAACTATGTTGAACTATGTTGAACTATGTTGAACTATGTTGAACTATGTTGAACTATGTTGAACTATGTTGAACTATGTTGAACTATGTTGAACTGTGTTGAACTATGCTGAACTATGCTGAACTATGCTGAACTATGCTGAACTATGTTGAACTATGTTGAACTATGTTGAACTATGTTGAACTATGTTGAACTATGTTGAACTATGTTGAACTATGTTGAACTATGTTGAACTATGTTGAACTATGTTGA
>Ga0126342_10014045_pt1 | contig 14156 bp, 14 predicted proteins | sample Cyp1metagenome_FD_92528 | JGI IMG/M metagenome (GOLD analysis project Ga0126342, IMG submission 92528) | Coral microbial communities from Lord Howe Island, Old Settlement Bay, Australia - Cyphastrea 1 metagenome | ecosystem: Host-associated > Invertebrates > Cnidaria > Coral ...
ATATATAATATATATTATAAAACAATTTAATATATTTTGTATTACAATCTATAATAATATATAATATATATTTGTGTAAATAATTTCAAATTACATCACTATATATATATATATTATATGATCTAAAATATCGTATACACCTAGAATACAATATATAGTATATACTTTGTAATATTCCAGATAATGTATAATATATAATATATGATATCATAAATAATACGTAATATATTTTATATGATAATATATAAATATTGATATATATATATATCTCATAATATCAATAACAACAATTAACAATAACAATAAATAACATATATAGATATAAAATAAATGTGTACACATATATATATATATATGCATATGCATATATATACATATATATATATATATGTATTTAGAATTTGCAAACCATGGACTCCAACTCAACAATTAACTTCCCGGGGTCATTGGATTTGGGCACATGAGAGTGACTTCGCTGGCCCTTCGCTTCCCTTAAATGATAGCTGGGATTGGGGAAATCTCAAATTTGACTCGCCTGGAAATACGTAGGCAAATCATGGGCCAAAATATGTCCGAATGAAAAATAAGTGCTTTGAATCATTTGGGTGGAACCAGAACGAATCATTGAACTATCAGTTGGCGCATTTTTTCTCAGAATTATGGGGCCAACAATTGAAGTATAGATCTGGTTGGTGGTTGGTTTCAAACATCGGAAAACAACTTTTTCGCATCAGGATTATTTCTCTTAACCATATTTTTTTTCCGACAAAAAGGGTATTTTTTTGGGAGTTTTGGGATGCGTTGACACATGTTGACACAAAAACAGCATCGCCACAAGGTGACGAGCTGGTGTCCTTCGACCATTTGGTCCATTTGGTGCCAGACGGGACGTTTGGATTGGGTGGATCTGGGTCAAAAATGGTTAGTTCAACTAAGAAAAACTAAGGGAATTGATCAAAATTGATCAAAACTCCAAAATTATGAACATTTCGTGGAAAGTATCAGATATCTTGATATCGATAAACGGCCAGAAATTCACCAATGTCTAGAAAGTTCCTGTGATTTGATGATTTCCCCAGTCATTGCAAAAGTGAAACGCCGTTGGTTGTACTGTGGTAGTACCAATTGATATAGTGGCAGGAGGTACAAACTGCCGGTTTCAACATTTTGATATCTGCCCCTGCATTGGAGAACTGTACCGATGAGGACCGATGGGGGAGCCATCAGAGATGCCGTGGGTTGGAACGAAGTGGTAGTGGGGAAACCGCAGTTTCCTCGACCAAATTCAAGGTTGGTTTAAGGGAAAATCGACAGGATACCATGGTTTCTCTCATAAAAATATGAAATTTTCCTGTAGATTTTCCCTTCAACCAAGTTGAAGATAGTTCATTGCTATGAAAAATGGCTACTTATAATCCAAGAAATCCAACAAAGGGGGCCACAACAAGTTGGGATCAGGACAGCCAACCAGGTCGGGGCCCCTGGGCCAGGTCCCTCTGGATCCAACGTTCCGTCCCGCCCTTGCAGAAGCCTTGCGACCCCTACTGCAACGCCTGGAGGCGGAAATCTTTGGCCGTGAAAAAACCGCACCACATTTTTTCCATATTTTGACCATGCCACAAATCTCCTCAACATTTGCTAGTTATATTATGTTATATTTCCATAATACATCCTGGTGTCAAATATGTCCGAGTGGACTCTATGGTTTCTTCTTGTGCTTTCGAGAAAGAGCCCAGGTGGCCGAAGTGGCTCAGATTCCAGCTATATGGCGATCCTTGGAAAAAGCTTCCTGGCTGCTGAATGACTTCGGCGACAACGAATTGGTGGAGTCCATCATGGCCGCTGCCAGAGAGGTCCTGGCAGGGCGCGCCACGGTGGCTGCGCAGTTGGTGGAGCAGCACCTGCTGCGGCTACAGCGCTTCCGGACGGATCCCCTGAGCACTGCCACGGCATTGACGGAGAGGTCTCGATTCAGGGAGATCCTGGCGGATCTGCCCCCGTGGAAAGAGAAAGTCGAGATTTTCCAAAGAGAATCTGTGGCGAAGTACGAATTGGACTGTGCCAAAACCCTAAAAACTGTGGCCAAAGGTGCTTCCTGCGAAGTCTGGGCGCATCGTTTGTCCTCCAGTGTGCAGGTTGAACAGGTCATAGACCAACATTGTCCCGGCCGATTCGCTGCCGCTTGTGCAGTGACCTGGTTGCAACAAAGTTTGCCGCTACTCCCATGGCTTCTGCTCCATCTACTCCTCCCTGCCATGAAGCTTTCGAAGGCGAACCACCAGATTTTGCTGAAGCTTCGCAAGGCATTGGAATGCTGCGATGATCCAGAGGCCCTAGGGCAGTTACGTGATGCCTTGGTGAACGCTTGTTCACTGTTGTTGCGGACTGCCTGGTGTCAATCTACAGAGATTGACTATGCTGAGGCATGGCTTTCAAAATGATCAAGTATTTTGTCGTTTGTGTAACATCAACTCCAACATCAACCGCAACTTTTGGGGCTTTTTTGGATATCACCAAAAATCAATTTCCCAGTTCAAAAAAAATCCACCTCGTCCTTTCAGGCCGTTCGCTGGTTCTCCTCTGCTCTGGTGGTGACCCACGAGGCGTGTCAACTTCTGCTGCCCGAGCTGCCTGTGACCAGCGTGGCCGCCGCGCTGGCCGCCACGCCCTTGGCGCAGCCGCCCCCAGGGGCGCCCTGGGAGACGTCCACGACCTCGACGACGTCGACGTCGTCGCCGGTGATGGACGCGCTGGCGGAGGCGCTGGCCGTGGCGGTGCATGAGGAGATGAGCTGCTGGGGTGCCCTGGCAGACACACTCAACGTATCTCAACGTATGTCAACGTATCTCAACCGTTTGGAAAATCAGAATCGTAACTCATCGTATACTGACAACACATGTTTTTTTCTGCAAGACATGGTTGGATTGCCAGAAGCGGATTGTGACCCTCATTTTGATGAGGTAACAATGGTCACACAAATTTCTGTTGATTTTAGGGATTTCTAACCACATTTTTTTGCTGGTCAATATAGTTTTGAACCCTAAACCCACTTGGAGATCTTAGAGGCTTAGCCTAAACTCAGTCAATGGAGAGAAAAATAGGGTGGTGATTTCGCAGGTCGACGTTTTTTTGATCCTGGCTGAGGTGAAGTTGCGATGGCTTTTCTTTTTGGTGAAGTTTATTTGAAAAGAATCAAGGATATTGAAGAATATTGAAGAATTAGCATTCGAACTTCATTTCAAGAATCCAAAAATGGTGTGAACATGTGTGAACAGCGAGTCCAGCTTTGACACTTTGAAGTGGTAACTGACCTCATCAGGTGAAGGCGCAGCATGGCCAGGGAAGATGGCACCCCTGCTGCTGCTCTTTCGAATCCTTCCAGACGCAGGACTTCCCGGTGGGTTTCGATGGGACACCGGGACACCACAAAAAATGGAGTTTGGTCGGATGGATCATCCAATGTGTGCATAGGATTCAATATGATTCAATATGATTCAATATGATTCAATATGATTCAATATGATTTAATATTTTTCCTGATCCTTACCATCATTTACCCATCGATCTTAGCGCGCGGTCAAGATTTCGGTAGAAACACTCGCAGATTATCACTAGGGGGTCGCCAGAATGGTAATGATTCCACCTGTACGTGGTACAGCATATAAATCAACTAGTTGATATCGATTCATATTCTTCCACTAGGGGCTTCATTAGTCCAGGAAATCCCATGTTAGCGAAATCTTTTTTTTTCTTGGTATAACCTTCCTATAGGGATAGCCTCCAGCAATCTAACCCGATTTTCCCACAGTTCTTTCCCAGTCATGGAGGCTCGTAGCCGGTGCCCAGGAGGCTCCCCACTCCAAGCCCAAGCTCGTTTAATCGCGCTGAGAGCGTTGCAGCAGGAGGCGGGATGGTCGGTGAACCCTCCGAGGTAACAATCCCCGGCCGGACTTTCAGGTCGGTGAAGTACTCGGCAAAAAATCCACACTAGGGTATCCCAGGATCTAAACAGCCCCAATATGGTTGATCCAAGAATCCAATGGTTAACGCCTCTGTGTTTGAACTATTGGATGCTGGGATGTTACCAAACTTTTGGGTTTGTCTAAACGTGGGAGATGGTCCCCAATTGATATCATCAAGATGATTCCAATGGATGATTTTTGTATATACTAGTAGATTCAAACCACCAGCCATTTGGCCATTTGGTTTGGCCATTTGGCCATTTGGTTTGGCCATTTGGCCATTTGGTTTTGTCCGCATCCCAATGGTATGGTGTTTTTTCAGTGCGGACAATTAGCCGCTTAGCCAGCTTGCTATAAATTGTTTGTAACTGTCTCATTCTCCCAGTTTCTAAGTGGGAATGCCAGCAATACTTAGACCGAGGAATCATAAGTTGTTGAGAACCCATGGTTAGTTCGCATTGCACAGGATATTCCCACTTATATATGGGCTCGTAGCCCATTAATTCTGGGACCAACGACCAAGGCCAGATGCCTAGAGCACAGATTGTTGGAATTCCTGCAGAACGAGTGCGGACATCAGCACCCGGTTGCCTGGACATTACAGTGAGTTTTATTTTTCCTTGGGGCTATTGTGAGGGAGATGGGATCAGTCTTATTTTCCCCCCAGTGAAACCGCTAAGGCTGCCCAGCACCTGAGTCTACAATGAAAGATGAACCCCTAGTGGTCAATGGAGCAAACAAGTCCTCAAGTCTGATCCCCAAACTTTCAGTGTGGTTCGTTCACCCCAACAATGTCTGCCAGTTGCGGCACTGGACGTTTTCCTCCCAGGTGCTAAGACACTTGGCCAAAGTGCTCCACGACGCTGACGCTGATGGAGCGGCGATGGGACCCCTGGGCTTCCGTGCCGTGGCGGTCCCACAGCTGGCCGTCACTCAGCTGGGGCTGGCCGAACGGGGTCCGCGGTTTCCGGTGCCGGTGACGTCTGCGGCGAAGGTGTTGGAATCCCAACAACTTCAGTGGGAAGAGCTGTATCGCAAGAAGTTTCCACACCGCCGGTTGCAGTGGACCAGCCTGGGCGCGGTGCAACTCCTATGGAGGCACCGGAAGGGTGAGACACTTCTGATTGCTACGGAGAGGCAAGGCCATGTCTTGCTGGCAGTGGATGAAGGTGGAGCTTTCGAATGTGAAGCGAAAGAGGACTCTGGTTGTTCCCAACTTTGATTTTCTTTGAATCCTTATGCAATGATCCCAGTACCTGAAAAAACAGCATGATCGTTTGTGTCTATCTCTCAGGCTCAACATGGGGAAAGAAACAAACTCCTGGATGATGAGGCATCAAAAGCAACCAAAGACTGAGTGAGGCATTATCTAGGTACAGATCCGTACCACTGCAGATACAGATTATCAGTTTTGCCTGATCATGTTGCAAAGCAACATACTGACCTACCAGTTTTGGCAAGATCTCTATGCACATGGCGTCAATCTTAATTCTGTTGTGGGGCTTCCCATTTAGCGATTGTTTGTGCTTCCTGTGTGGCAGCTTTTCACTCAAACTTTCCCTTATTCGACCTAAACATTGTTGGATGGTGTGTCCGCCTTTCCGAGGGTCTTGTCTCCCTTTGTCCCCCATTGTCTCCGCACATGTGTGCCTGTGTCGGATGGTGCTGAGTCCGCCTTCCTGTGCCATTGTATCCAATTGAAGGCGTGTCCGCTGTCCTGAGGTCTTGTTTCCCAGCTCTCCCAGCTCTCCCAGCTTGTCTGTCTTCTTGTTTCCTTTTGTGGCGAGTGGTCTCATTTTGCATGTTCCAAACAGTGTACTGGTAGGGTTATGTTTGCCTATTCCAGGCACCCCTTGGAAATCAAGGAAATAATCAAATTAGCAAAAAATAGGAAAAAAACGAGGATTGACCCCCCAAAAAATAGGAAAAACAACGGGTGGACAAAACCCGTGGTTTTGGCGCTCTATTTCTTCCTATTTTTCCAACATTTTTTCATTTTTTCAATTTTTTTTCCGATTTTGTCCCTAATTTTCTCGAGGTTTTTGCAATTTTTCACGTTTCCAGATTTTTTCAGCAACATTTCGGATTTCTCTTTGGCCACCTACATTTTTCCCGTTTTTTCCTTATGTTTTTCCTATTTTTCTCATGAAAACATGCAAAAACCTCGAGAAAAATATGAAAAATAGGAAAAACATGGAAAACAAGAAAAACATAGGAAAAACTAGAGCGTCAAAATCACGGGCTTTTGTCCACCCATTGTTGTCCTATTTTTTTTTTGGGGGTCAATCCTATCTTGTCCTATTTTTTATTATTTTGAAAACTCCCAGGATGCGCCTGTAATTCAGACATAATGTTAGGGGTTCTCAATGCTTTCTCATGTGCTTGACCCTGTTCCCCAAAACACTTCTTGAATCCACCCACTGTTTGGGTGTTTTTCATACTTTCTCCATGCTTTTCAAACTGTTTTTTATCGTTGTTACCATCATTATTTGTTGTTGTTATTCTTATTATTTCCATTACTACTATTATTGTTATTGTTTCACATTTTTTCACCTTGATCCCATTCTTTTAATTTCGAACAGCACTGGAGTCTTCCACCTTTTTTAAACCAAAAAAGGAAAACAAGCAGCACACATTTCATCCATAATTTCCATCTCCAAAGAATTTTCTAGGATTTTCCAAGAGAATTTCCAATGTTTCCATGTTTTCACGAGCTTTTTGACGATTTTTCCAAGCAGTTTTCCATGGTTTCCTCCATTTTTTCATATTTTTTCCTAGGGACGTCGCCAGGACACGTGGCAGCACGAGCTGCTGCCGTTGCAGCAGGTTTTGACGGTCGACGAGTGCCACGTGGCCATGCTGGATCTGCGAGTGGTGCCACGTGGCGCTGCTCCCGTGGTGCAGGAGATGCGGATCATCCCACGGTCCTCGAAACGTGGTTAGCCCTGGTTTCTCCGTGGTCAATCCGTGGTTAATCCGTGGTTAATCTGTGGTTTATCCGGTCATAGGGGTACCAAATCATCCATTTGTGGATTTTCCAGTAGCATCCAGCTATTGGGGTACCCCGATGGCTTGAGAAAGCCCCCATTTCGGTGAAATTGCGGAGGTTCTACCATTCCAGCACTCATTTCTGGAGATTTTTCGAGGGATTTCGATTTAAGTGAAACTCTGGGGCCCTGGAGTCCAAAGACCAAGGTGGTTCAAAAAAGGGATTTCAGCAGCGAATGGGTCGAGTCCTTGGCCACCCCTTGGGTGGCTAAAAACATCTAAAGTCACCATCACAGTCCATTGAAAATGGGGCAAAATGATGCAATATCAGGTTTTTTTTAAGTTGGAAAGCGAAAAAATCTGGCTGGAAACCAAACCATCAGTTTTTCTTTTTTAAATGTACAGATACTTACACCCCAATGATTGTCCATTTGGCCCCAACGGTCCAATACTTCCAATGATTCATGAAAATTCAACCAATCCCAGTCCGGTGACCCCCTAGTCATAGACAGCTAAGCAATGCCCTGGCAGAACGTGGATGTTGATGGCCAGTATTTTCTTAAACCTTAATATCAATCCACTCAATATGAATCATTTTTTATGGACTTAGTATCACTAAGATTAATATTACTTAATATTCATAGATCAACCATTCATAGAATTGGATGATGGGAACATGTTCACCGGAAAGCCTCAATTTGATTTTGTATTTTAACCATGGTAAATAAAACCGGTTCAGATTTTCCCCAAGAATACCAATCCAGTGAACCATGATATCGTCCGCCAGGAACTGACATCCCGGCCCTCGCAGTCTGCGGCAGTGGTTGATGCAGCCCTGGTGCGGCTCCTGAAGTGCCTTGGAAAAGCCAAGAATTGGCGGTTAAAAAAATGCAGGTTTTAAGCAGGTTTTCATGTTGGAGAAAGCCATCAACAGTTGATTATTATTTTTTTTTTCGGAAAATGTTCACATTTCAAGAAACAACAATGGGGATTGAAGCATCAAAACAGACCGGAATCATTGGGCGAATTCTTTTTGCGGCAGCATTGACCCATGAATTTACCTGAGGAACTGCGACATTTATTGTCCGCAACATCAAAGAAGTATCTCTACTTATTTGGTGGTTCCATCAAATATATGTTGACCAACAAACATGCGAATTTAGCTATTCAAAGACGGCAAAGCGTTTTGACTGCTTGGCTTTCATGGATTCATGCACTCTTGCTATATCATATCCAGCCACGTTATTTTTTTTTCCATGGTTTTTCTTTTGTGCGGGGTATCTAATATCACCCCTGATGCTGTTGGTTATTGAACCAACCCAAACTGCGGCATTCAGAGGATTCACGGAAATGATCGAGCCATTTTTCCTTTCCATCCTGACCAACGGGGATGAAGTGACCACCAATTCTTGGGGCTTGTGTCACACTGTGTCACTTTTGTCATGGTGAAGGCTCTTGACTTCATGCTGCGTGAGTCTTTTTTGTTGAAAAACACCGTGGACGACGGCTACTTGATGATTTAAGCATCCCTGCTGATGTCATCAAGCCTGGAAAACTGGCAGGATCGCAATTCCACCAGCGGTCAGCCGTATCTCTGATAGTGGCATCCTTGGATCATTTTTCACCTATGGAACCCGTGGGAATCGCTGTCCCAGGCGCTTCCACGTCTTAACTGGTGAGGAGATCCTCAGAAAGTTGAGCCAATATCCCGAGAGCTTAGAACTGGGAGCGGAGTCGCTTAGCGGTGCTTTGCTGTGGCAATGGGGATTTACCAATCACTGGGCACATAAGTCATAGCGAAAAATGCGGAGATCTACAGAACCCGAAAAAATGTGGGATAAATGCAGACACATAAACACATCATATAACCAACTCCCAGTATCCTGTGGCCTGTTGAAGAGGAACATGGAGTCTTTCTCTTACGAGGATTCGGGGCTTACAGTTTTTCCGCATTGGGACCCCCTTGGAATCTGATCCCGCCGTGGCCGTGCCCAGTTCAAGAATCGTGGGATTTCCAAGGATTTTTTCCGGGTTTTCCAGCTTTTATTTCGCAGAAACCTTAGCTGTCGAGGTTATGTGGGCCGAAGGCCTTCAGTGATGCGCGTGCTGCTGCACAGGCCTGATGAGTGGTAACCAGTGGTTGTACCTTGTACTTGTAGATGGGAAAATCATCCCATCGAATGATGATTCTTAGGCAAAACCGGAGGTTTCATAGGGCATTTTGAGGTCCAAACCAAACTGCCCCAAGCCGTTGGCTTTTGGCACAGGATGATGGCCGCGAAGCATTTCAACGGCTGTGTGCTTTGTGTGTGTCAAGCTCAGGGTGACCTCACTGAGGAACTCCTGGGATTTTACCATTCTGTCATCCTCATCTCCCAAGAATTCAATATCCCCCGATCGACACCTGGTATAGTGTTGGTCCTATGAATTTTTGGGGCCCATTTGGGGAAGATAATATAAGGTTCATGGAATTAGATGGACTATGAGTTTGTGCAAAACTGGTAAATAACCCAACATAAAAAAACAAACTCATCTATTCTTGCTATATGGCAATTCGAGGCATAGCGTCCTATAACCGTCCCCAAATCCTTCGCACTGAGGATCGCGGCCTCTTGCGTGAGGAGACACAGGAAGTGGGTGGGAACACCTTGACCCTGGCAGGCGGCGACAGCACAAGGGCCGGTGGTGGGTGGTCCTAGAAATGATATGGCCTCAATAGCAATCAGCTTTGGGATTTAGAGCTAGAAGCTCCAAGCATTGGATAGAGGCTACTTGAACAATACATATATAAAGATAGATATAATAGATATTTTTGAAGAGAAGAGGATAGTGTGGGATGACAGGAAGATGTCAACAGAGCAACTTGGACGTTTTTTTTCTTTTCGACTTCCAAATTCCTTGATACTAAACAGTATATTTCAGGCTCGGGGTCTAGCGCATGGTTCCGGAACTCTTTTTGTGGGATTTCCCATCGCGCTCTTCGTGTCCAGGTTCAAAGGCAGTGGAAACCCCACTGCAGCCAGGTGGGGCCGGCAGTTGTGGGACGGATCATTTCTGTTTCTTACAAAAGTCGGGTCAGTCCAGGATCTATCTATCTATCGATCTATCCTATCTTGTCTTATCTTATCTTATCCTATCCTATCTATTTAAGCAAACCTTGGAAGACCCGCAAACATTGGTGGAATGAGTGACACCCTGGGAGAGGGCACCAGGTTCCTCAGGTTCCTCTTCCGGTCCTATCTCCTTGTTGGTCCATGTCGGTCACCTCACGAAAAATTGGCGACCATAAAGGCATGGCCTTCTGAAATACTGGAGAACCAACTATGATATATCATTATGGTATAAAATAATATATTATAATTAATATAGTATAACTACAATAACTATGTATAACAAAAAAATGATATCTATACCAGTATATTATTATAATTTATTATATAGCTGATAGTCCAGCACGATCCTTCGGATTTAGGCATCATTTTCAGGTGAATTTCTGCAGCGACGCTTTTTCTACGAGACCTAGGTGATCTAGGTGCGAGGCCACTGAAATGCCGGGTTGTTTGTTGGTAAAGTGAGTAGTCTATGGTTAGAGTTTTTCATTTTTGGGGTTGGTTGACACACCCCATTTAAAAAGGAAATCCAAAGCTGTAAGAACTTGCGGGTGGGTAAATGAGAATAAAATAGGAACAATGAAGAACAACTAAGAAACCACATTAAACATCATTAAACATCATTAAACCACTCGTTGGTGGTTTTCGAATGTTTTGAACATCTCTCGAAAACCGCCTTGGGATGACTGCCGACTGGATCTGCTGTGGCTCAAGTCGTATCGAGACCGAATCCATGTAGGACTCCCATGCTTCAGGTGTTTCAACTGCAATTGGCCACATTTGAACATGTGTCGTGGGGTTCACCAGAGGACTCCGTACATTTCTCAGTCCTGGGTTTTTTGGGCATTCCTTCTTGTGCACCCTTTGTAAGCAGCCTATGCTCCCAGGTTATGATCTATCTTCGATGTTGTGGGAAGAGTAGTCTTCGATTTATATCCAAATTCTCTTTCACTAGTTAATAATTATATATACACACATATGGTCCACATATAAATACATGTACACATATATATATATATACATATGTGCATATACATACATATCTCTGTATAGTTATGTTGGACATTTATTTCTCACTTCCGGTAGTTTCAAGTGGTTCACTCCGCATCCAAGGCGAGGGATGAACCTCGCAACACTTTTGGGAGTGGCAGGCGCTGTGGTTTCGTACCAGGATGGCCACATACGGTTATATGATGTATAATTGATATATAAGTTATATGTTTGTGTAATATGTACCCTACACATCAATGATATGCATATATATATAATTCAACAAATTTTGTAAGAAATATATATATGAAATATATTTATACTAATGGTGAATATGCAGTTAATAACAATAGAAAAACACCGATCCCCGCTGGATTTAATCCTTGAAAGCATCGATCAGGCCTTGGCCTTGCGATGAGCTCTGTCTTACAGGCGAGGGGGCCATGTCATGTTGACATCTTTGGAGATTGACATCGGGGTTGGCATCCCATTCTTCGGACGTTGACATACTTCCTTGCAGTGAACATCCCATTTCCATTGGATAACCTTTGGCGAGTGTCTGAGCCATTTCTATGTTATGGAATGCGTAGCAAGATGCAACTTTTCTTCAGGGTATCTAAGCTTAGGAAGAGCTAGCCAGTTCCGTGGAAGTACTGACTCCCCGCGTCTAAACGTTTCGATTTCCACATCGAACATGGGGGATTTCTAAAACCAACAGCATCGTTTCATGGAGCCATACAGCATTAACATCGGCTCTGCTGGTGGTTGGTGGGGGAAACCACACCATTTTCTACGCTTTTCGAGTTGTGTTTTCAGCCAGATCAAGCAAATATCAAGAGATGGGTACCTTCCAAATTCAAGACCCTAGAACGTGCCGACAGATTCTTTTGAGAATTCCACTTTCTAGTATTGACGCACCAGTGTTGACGCATAGCACGATCACTGAATGACTTGGGAGTACCCCCCAATTCGGCTGACCTTCAGCTTGGACTCTTAAAACTTGGACATTCACATTCTTGGTTGATCTTCTGTGAAAGTTGTTGATTGATGGTTGCCCTCATTTCCAACCACAAAGTTGGTCGATTCAATTTAGCCATCCCGAAAAGGAGGATCTCAATCATTTTGAATCATGGTGACTGGGTGACTATATCAATGGTTGGGAAAATACCGCATGGTCACTTTTTTTTTTTTTTAACGGGAGTGGTAAACATCCCATTTTTTGAGGATTTTGAGGATATCATACCCCATTTTTTGTTTTTGTGTTGTCTATACAGTCTATACATCTCACCACTCCTGTGAAAAAAAAACGCAGCTTTGGCGTTGGTTCACATGGAGCCACATCTGCCGTCCAGGACAGACATGATTTTCACAGTCTCCTACAGGAGGAGGTTCGGATCAGAGATGGGGGGGGAGGAACGCCTGACGCAGGAGAATGACCGATGCCAACTGTTACCCCACCAAATGGTGGAACTCGTTTTTGTTTGTCCCTATGATTATGATAGTCAGATAGTCGTTTCAGTTGTTTCCCCAGGAAAAACACACAGGTTGCGGCTTCCCATCGCCAGGCTCCCAGACATCGGCCAGAGGCTAAGCGACCAGGTCTTTCCAGTGCCTGCATCATCGCCACGTCATGACTTTCTGTCTGAGGGGCACTCCAGCATCCAAGATGCTACAACAAGCTCCTACGGGTGCAAGCCTCAGCCGCAAAGAAGCCGCCGCTACAACAAGTTCTGGTCGTTTAGTTACAGAACTTCTCCAGCCAAGGGCCCCCTTTTTTTACGACATTTTTATGGGAAAATCAGGCTCAACAATGAGTTTTTGGTGCCCTACTCTTGGATCATGAACACGCATCATCCGCAAAAATCGAATCAGTGGAAACGTTGACCCTCGTATTGTGCTTTTTTTGAACACTACTTCGGAAGGAGAAAGAAAAGAAAGTGGACATTTGGAAGAGGGTTTTCCTACCCTCTGGTAATTTAACATGGCTATTAGAAATTGCCATTTATAGTTTACCGTAAGATTGACCCATAAAAAAATGTTATTTTCCACACTTATGTTAGTTTACCAGTGGAACAAAAAGTCTTTGGCTGTGGCCATGGCCAGACACTGTGGGCCGCCCCGGAACCGCCCAAGGCAATGCCACTGATCTCACAGCTGGCAGCAGGCCGAAAAAAGAAGATGTTGACGGATGGTGCTTGGATCCTTTTTTACATGTAACAGATTGTAAAAGCTGGAATATTGAAACTCCTTGAAACTTCTTGAAACTTTGTTCCTTTTGATCTCCCAAGACTAAGATCTCGACCAGATCCTAGTTTTGGATCACGAGTCAAAACACTTTGAAGCATCTTCAAGCTGCTTTTGTGCACTCAGCAACCCCAGCACTCAGCTGTTTCAGGCCCATTGATCTTGGAGCCGGATGCTGAGCGCAGCCCACCAGCTGTAGCCAACAATGGCCCAACGGTAGCGGCACCGAGGTTGGCTTGCAGCCCACCTTCATCGTAGCTGTGGCCCTCGTCTTCAGCTGTCTCCTTGGAGTGGTGCGCTAATTCGCGTCAAACGCGTGGCGTTGGGGGAATGGAAGCCTGTGGCGGTTTGAAGGGTCAAGCTCCAGCTGTCGGTGGTTTTCTTTGGGATGTCAATATCAAGTATGGAGTAGCACCAACAAACTATGGGAATCTCTTTTTTCAAAACCACAAAAGATAGGCTGCAACAAGTGGCTGTCAATGCAACGGGGATGCTGCTCCCATAAAAACTGTCGGGATTGATGCTAATCCCACGGAAAATATCATCAAGCTCTCCAGAGAACTTGTCATTTTGAGGTATTTGCAGTACCCTCTGGTTATGTCAAAATAGCTATTGAAAATGGCCATAGAAATAGTGGATTTTCCCATTAAAAATTGTGATTTTCGATAGTCATGTTAGTTTACCAGAGGGTATCCAGTATCCCCCATGAGACATCCCACATTGGCACATTCTTTTTCCATCTTTGGTCTTCCTTCCGCCGTTCTTGCTGTTGCTCTTCATCGTTACTCTTCATACACCAGGATATACTCACCGGTGAACATGTCAGACATGTCACCAACTACTTGGTGGCTCATCCCACTTA
>Ga0126342_10014046_pt1 | contig 14156 bp, 4 predicted proteins | sample Cyp1metagenome_FD_92528 | JGI IMG/M metagenome (GOLD analysis project Ga0126342, IMG submission 92528) | Coral microbial communities from Lord Howe Island, Old Settlement Bay, Australia - Cyphastrea 1 metagenome | ecosystem: Host-associated > Invertebrates > Cnidaria > Coral ...
TAATTACCAAAAATTATTCCAAAACCTAATTATTCCGGGGTATCTTGACGGGCTGGATCATGATTTTCAAATTCCAACATGCATAATCGTATACCTACCCCCCTCAAAAATTATTCCTTGAAATTATTCCAAAAGAAATTATTCCATAACCTAGTTGATACCCTGGAATAATTTCTTAAGGCATGGGTCATTTCCAAACCACCAGTTTGTACCAGTTTGATCTGCGCGCAGCGTCAGTGTCGAACGCTGCCCGACTTTGGGGAGCTCAAACGGCAGTGGAAACGAAAATGGGTGGAAACGATGGGTCATAGTCACGGAACGGAAGTGAGTCAATCAGTCTGGATTGCCGACGAAAGGTCGTGCCGCAACAATGATACATCCACAAATCCACCTGGCGAAGTCGATCTTCAGGCCACGGTAATGCAATCAAACCCGTGTGCATCTTAATGACCTGACTAAACGGCTTGCCATAAGCAAAATGCAGTGGCACATGTAAATGGCGCAAGGTCTCTTTGAGCAATTTGATGAACCATCTGGTTCTCTGTCGGTAGGCCAATCCACGCAGCCGCAGGAAAGGCACTTTGGACCCGTCTTCCCAACGTTCAAAATGCGTGGGGCCAGGGTGGCCCGAGCAACTCATGAAATCAGCGTACAATTGAAGATGTGAAATCCACCTCAGCGGGTCTGTCGCTCGATCCAGAGTTTGCCAGAACCAACTGAGAATTAACCTGGGCATATCATCCCCGTACCATCTGCTGGCAGCACCTGGAACATGAAGTGGTGGCAAAGGCTTCCAAGCAATGATAGGCAGTGGGACCTCAATCTCCTCAGGCTCAGGCTCAATGTGCAAGGGTGCCTGATTATGCACTACTTCACGACTAATCGCCAGCTGCAATTGTTGAACAGAACGATTAATGTAGGTGATACCTTCCACAGCAACCATGTGTCTTTCATACAAGTTCCAAAAGACGTGGTCACGGGCAAGGTTAACACGCACAGCTTGTTTGTCAGCAATGGCATTGTGACGGTAACACCAATCATGCAAAAGGCTGGGAGCGGCATCGGCGCTCTGATGTGCGGCCACTCTGGTGACCGACGTAGGCCCACCTCGGTCCTGCAAGCAGCGTTGAATCTCAAGCCATAGGTCGGCGTGGCGACTGTTGGTTTTAATCGCGCATCCAGCGATGATGCGCCGAAGGCGTTTTACCACAGCATCACAGTCCGCCCAAATGTGAACATGTCCAGGGTGAGACTTGGAAATAAGAAGAGCCCTCCAAACTGCGTAGATTTCGGCCCGTACGGCACTCTGCAACAATCCTGGCAAAACCCCCGCATCTAACACGCCGCTAAGGGCAAGGTCACAAATGCTACCCGTGGATGCCTGGATCACAGCCCAGCCGGCAAACCTAGCATGAGGACTCTTCTGGTTCTGGCAGCTACCATCAGTAAAAAGATGCACTTCACCACTCAGGTCATGCTGCGGGACACAGGTGGGCTTAAGGGCAGCAAAATACTGATACCACTCGAGCATAGTCGTGGGTGCAAGGGACCAACCCGAACATGTTAAAGATTCAGGCAACTCCAGGACAGCATCTCGAATGTCCTGTGCAACTTGACATCTGAGAAAATCAAAATGTTCACATTGCCAAAATCTATGAAACCTGCTATCACTGCACTGGCAAAAGGGACACATGTCGTCAACGGTGGCCTGACAATGGGATTTGCCATCTTGTGTGAAATGAGTTCCATTCAACACTTTCCGGAACAATGCTTGGTCAGCACTATCCAACGTGAGCATCCAGCCTCGCACATCATTGGCATCGGCCCCCATAAGTCCATGGAAGCAAGGCCTGTGTGAGACTTCCGCCGCAACAAGCATTGGCCATTGAAACTCAACTCGAAAAAGAAGTTCAGCAGCAGAGACTTCGAAAAGGGAGAAAGGGCCAATCGCATCATGGAGCATACCATGGGCATCAACGTGCCATCCCAAACATTGGATGCGACCAAGAAGGGTTGTGGTGATACTGTTGGCAGGAAACTTTACAGACCCCTCCACAATGTCAACCAGCACTTGCTCAACCCTCTGTTGGTGTCCACAATCTCTTGCAAGGCGCAAAGTTTGCATAATGGCCCATGCCAAGGGATCAGTGCAAGTCTTTTCAACTAGGCCTAGGTGAACTGCCGGATTTGCCCCCGACGCATCGGCATGGAGCCCTTTCATAGCCCCTGACCTAAGGGCGCTGAAGGCAGCTGAACTGAGAGTAGTGGCCGCAACTCCATGCAGAGCACGTGGCCACGCCGCACAAGTTAATGCACGAACTTTCTGGGTATAATGACAGGCCGAAATTCTGAGTTTGGGCCACAAAGAACCAACAGATTGTATACGGTCCATCAAAGTCTTATTGGTGTGCTGCCGCGTAAACTGGACGTGGGCACCCAAGTTCCTCCCCCCTGCAATCAGCTTGAACCCTTGGGCACGAAGCCCCTGGCGGGAAACTGGGCAAGTTGACCACATGTTGGTCTTTTGGTGGTCCAATTGCAGGTCAAGTGCATGCGTGAAACTTTCCAAGCAGCGGAATGTTTGTTCCAATTGTTGGGAGTCATGCATGAGTATTTGCCAGTCATCAACATACGACAGTGGCTGACACAAAGGAAAAAAGTGGGTCATCCACTTGTGAAACAAAATGTCGACAACCATCATCCCAACACAAGAAAAAGCACATCCCTCAGGAAGCCCGCAGGTGCTAAAGGCAGGAGGGCTTAAACTCCCATTGATTTGGAACCTGCGAGGCATTGTGGTGAGGGCGCCAGCCCAAGCTTTCAAAACTGGGAACGGGATTCCCACAATGGCACAGCTTTCTAACACCACTGCACGAGGCAAGCAATTAAAAGCCTTTTGAATGTCTGCAATGATCCCGCACAAAGGCAAATCTGCTTCATATGCCAATTCGACGCTCCACAACAACTGGGACCAAATTTGTCCGGCATAGCAGCTGGGTCTGCTACCAAAAAGGCCAGGAGGTAGAAGGGGGTCAAGGAACTGGATTGCCTGTCTAGCATAAAATGTCCCCCAGCACCGATACAGAAGGCCCAGCACAGTTATGGGACGGAAATCAAGGGCGTCCCTCGGCTCAGCTTTCTTGGGCAAGCATGTAACCCTCCCCGCGACAACTTGGGATGGCCACTCACCTGAAGATTCAGCATCGCGATACATGTCCACAAAGTTCGCAAGCGCCTCACCGGGGAGGGCTTTCAAATCCTGCAGGGTGACACCAACGAGACCTGCCGACGTGGCAGGCCTTTTGTGAGCGATGCAGTGAGCCAAATCAACCTGAGTCATAGGGCGCCACTCCGCACTACGCCGAGGCAAAAACTGTCTGGCAAATTGGAGGATTACGGACCAGCGCTCACTGGGAACATCCGCATGCCTTTCCCACATTGCTTTCCACGTAGTTAGAAACATATGGAACAATTCAGGGGTGGTACCAGATCGCGATTCCTGTGTGATCACATGACCAGGGGCGATGTGATCACAGTGTTCCACCCACACAGCATCGTGTTCTGCGTGAATCACTTCCAGTGGCTGGCCCTGGCACATGACAGGGTTGGCAGAATCAAAACTGACAGGGCGATCAAGTACCAGTTGGTGTTCATCCTCTCGGACTTCCAAAACTATCGCAGGCTGAGACTTGATCAAAATTTCACCACCGGAAAACTGTGAGTTTCGGAGGTCCTGGAAAATAGCATTGGGATTGGACTCACGCCTCATGCGGGCATACAACCTGGAAGCCTTCTGGAGATCCGTTTCCATGGCCCGAAAGGCTAACATCACAGAGTCAAGGATGGCGGATGCAACCCCAGCCTCGGGCGGGCAAAGGGGGATCTTGGCCGGAGCATCATGAGTGCGAAATTCACTGTGTAGCCACCATGTAGAGAAATCAGGGGTGAAACCGGTGGACCTAACAATGGCACCCCAAACCCGACGAGCATGAACGACACCTGTAAAATTAGCACTCACAAAACGCAAATACGACTGCAAACGCCTAGTCTGTCGGAGCCATTGGGCGTGTCTGAAGGACGCACATTTATAATGAGGTTGAACATCCCCTTTACGGGCCTTCTTGGGGGGTGGAATCTTTCCCTCAAAGACAACTCGGGTGTCTCTTGTGCAAGCTCGCCCCTGGAAATTCTTGGAAACAGGGAACGGGATAGCAGCACATGCCTGAGTTTCGATGTGTGTCCAAACCGCCTGATATTTCATGTCAGGAGTGCCAGGGGTCGAAGTCCACATGGCAGGGTCAACCTTCCAACTAGCAGGCCATGGGAATTGCTTTGGACAAGGCCAAACAAACCTAGGTGAAATGGTACTCAAATTCCTGAAGACACCGTACAAAACAGCGTGGTCGGGAAAAATGTCATGATTGACATGCACTTCCTTCAACATCGCAGCAAGTTCACGTGAAACATAACAGAAATCTTTCCTTGTGGTCTGTTTACACGTGGGTTGGATGGGTTGCCCCCATTTGGCACATGCAATGTCTTGGAGGTCGACAAACCCTGCAGCATCAAGTTGCGTTCCAAACCACCAACCAGATTAGAATAATCTATAAGACGTTTCCCATTCAGAATTCATATTCCAATGGATATTCCAATTTCTGGCAGTTCACCATCGATAATCCCATGATATTCGAATTCTTGGAGAAAATGATGGGGGCTCAGCGATGAGATGGTCCGACTGCGACCTAACGCGACCGACTTCAGTACATAACTCGTCGTACATCATCGTACATCTATCTAATTACATCCACCATTTACATGTATAATATTTTTTTATTATATACATTATATATATATATAATAGTATGTATAGTAATCCCCACAAAGATGGAAAAAAAACAAATCCTCGCTATTTCAGTCGGATGTTGCTCATCAAATCTTTTTGGCTATGCTTGTATTCAGGTATACATCAATTCCAAAGTTGACCACCCCAGTTGCCAGTTCGTTTCTGAACCTATCCAACTATAGTTTCAATCATCACACTCCCTACTTGGCCTTGTTGTAATAAACGCATATAGCTAAGTAGGGTGTCCAAGAATCCATTATCCCCCTTGTTTGATGTTTTCATGTTTCATGGTAAACCGCAATTTTTGGTTGTTAAATCGTCATGTTTAGTTGAACCCAGAAAATTCTAATGTTTCCATCCCAATGTGTTTCACGGTACCACTTCGAACTTCGTACGCCTACTGGGTGTCGGCTTTGCAGCACTCCGCCAGTCACAGCTTCAAACATTCTGGCAAGATGCGGCGGGGCTAGCGGAAGCTTGAGAGCAACTAGGATACTCCTGTGCTTGCACGAACTTTGCCTGGTGTTTCTGCGCTTTTCATGGCTATGCTAATCTTGGATAGTGAGTCCAACCAAACACCAAAAACGCTGGTTATTTGGAACTGTAAGGTAAGATCTAAAGTGAATGATATATTCACTAAACATGTGTTTCTTTTAGCTGATTAGTATATCCCCATCAACATCGCTGTCCATACCACGTTTCCCCAGCTCTGGTGGCTGGGAAAAGGTGTCGTTCGGAATGTTCCGAGGAAGCTAGGCCAATGAACCATGGGGGATACTTAAACATTGACATGTCATGGGGTACTTACTTGGTGGTTCATCCCACTTAGTAAGTGAGTTATAACCCCAGTTATAAGTGGATTAACCCTACTTATCCCATTTATAACTGGGGTTATAACCCATTTACTAAGTGAGATGAGCCACCAAGATGGGGTACTTAAACATCATTACCATTGACATACCATGGTGCTTTAACGTTGCTATGGTATGATCATGGCCAATTGGGGTTCCCAACTCGGCGTCGACCATGTCTACCAGGCACCGCACGGCAAAGATGTATAGCAGTGTTGCAGGAAAAATAGCAATATATAGCAGCAACATGGCAAAGAGAAAAACACATACTAAAGATATTTAAAGATTACTAAAGTAATCTAAATGTATCTGAATGGTTTGAATATGTTTGAATCACCCGGCACATCGTGCTCATGCCACCCGCCCGAGATCAGCTCCCTGTTTAAGCGGCAATCAAAGTCTCACAAAAGAGCCAGCGACTGACCTAGCGCATGAGAAGTGGCGACAAATGGTTAGAATCTCTGGTTGGTGGTTTGAACCCCTCTGCAAAATATGAAAGTCCGTTGGGATGATGAAATTCCCATATCTCTGGAAAAATAATCCATTCATGTTCCAAACCACCAATCGGATGAATCTAATCTAAATATGGTAGCCTCTGGTAAACTAACAGTTTGCAGAATACGACCCATTTAGTTCGTTGATTTACCTATTTTGTTTTTTTTTATTTTCCATAGCAAACTGTAAACGTTTACCAGAGGCTCTCCGGATGGTGATCTCACCATCCTTAGGGATTTCCGACTCGAAGAACCCTCTGAATGTGCATGTTTTGACATGTTTTGACCATGGCACTGCCATAAGACTTGGATCTTGAACCATACAATTGCACTTGGTGTATGAGATTTTCTGGTTGGTGGTTTTTCGCCCTACCCCTCTGAAAAATGATGGACTTCGTCAGTTGGGATTATGAAATTCCCAACTGAATGGAAAAATAATCAAATATGATCAAATGTTCCAAACCACCAACCAGTTTTTGTATAAAAATTGAGTCGCGACAAATCATCGCCGAACACGAGTTCCCAGATAGTAGATGATGCTTACCGGCAGAAAACTTGGATGATTTTGGTGCTTCCTTTACCACTTTTTAGGTCCGCAAGGGTCCCGACGTTCTCAATGATTCTGGTAGAAAAATCATGGCGATTGTAGTTTTTTTGGTGTGCTGGAGCCTCTGGCCGGTGATTGATTGGCGACAAAAAGGGAGATACCCTCTGGTAATTTGACATAACTATGGAAAATCACCATTTATAGTGATTTTTCCCATTAAAATGGTGATTTTCAATAGCTATGTTAAATTACCAGAGTGTAAAGGGGCCATGTCCAGATATTAGCCATCAATCCTTATTTGCAGGATCATGCAGCTGCTTGTTGGTGACACTTTCACCCGAAAAAAAAAAACGAAAGTAAAATCAAACTTTGCTCCTTTGGATGAATCAGTCCAAATTGGGCCAAGTATGCCAAGTATATCCGAAACTACCAACCAGTTTCAGGGGCCTTTTGTAGCTTGCCCTCTGGTAAACCAACAATTTGCTATGGAAAATCACAATCTTTGTCATAGGCAACTATAGGCCAATCAACGAACTAAATGGACCATGTTCAATAGCTATCTTAAATTACCAGAGGGTATATGATATGCCCATATGCCCCCGACGTTTATCTATTTGTTGAAGGATACACGGGACCCACTTCACCCTTAGGAACCCTGAAAGGAAAGGCGGGATTGTTGACCCTCCACAAAGTGGCTCCCCACAAGTGGCTAATGTTGCCCCCATAATGAAACCAAACATGTTAAACATCAATTCCCATCTTTGGTGTTGAAATCGAATGTGTTACTACATTCATGTCCGATGAATGTTTTTTGTTCAATCCCACGTCTTTTTTGTGGTTAAATCATGTGAAAAATCGACATAAATCCCAGTTTTTCTGGTGGTTAAGATCCAATTTTCAGTGAATTTTGAGTGGATAAATCAGCCAATTATTCCTTGAAAATTATTCCAAACAAAATTATTCCATAACCTAGTTGATACCCTGGAATATTTTTTTAAGGCATAGGGCTTGTTAAATAACTATTTTCAGTACCTTCAAATCGCTCCTATCTTGGGCCCTCCAGGAGGGTCCAAAAGCGCCCCCAAAAACACCTCGGTCTCCGTGAAATTCGGCCTGGAGAGGACCATCCGAATTGGTCTTTTTCTGAGTTTGTTATTTTTTGGCGCCCCTATAGTTATATTATGTTATAGGGGGGATATTAACATCCATTAACATCCATTAACCATAGTTTATAGGGGATATAACATCCATGAAAACTATAGTTATATTTTGTTATATCCCCTATAAACATCTATAAAGCCTAGAAAAATCCATGAAAACTATAGTCATATCCCCTATAGATTATCTAATGAAATTGGCTAAGAAACATCTTATGACGCCGCCAGGTTAACTCAGTTGATACTGATCATCCCGGCCACAGCCAGTTTTTTTTTTTTTTTTGGTAGTCAAACATGCTCACTTTCTGGCTAAACGGAGCCCAAGTTATCCACAGTGGATGTCTGGTGGAGCACCAGGTGGACTGCAAGGAGTAACCCTCAGGGCTGCATCCCACTGAGTGATGAACAGATACAACTGGAGACGTTCCATATGTATCCATATGTAACTGGGTAATACGATGGTTATTACCCATTGACTTTAATGTATTGCAGTAACAGGCTTCGACTGGAAAATGCTAAAACAAAAAGAACAAAATGAAAAAAAATAACCCAGGCAGAACAAAAAACTATGGGTTATAGTTTAGTTACAATCATGGATAGTTGAATCCAAACTTTCATGGTCAGGAAAAAAAAACAACTATCCAGGCCGCTTCCGGCCTCATGCGTTCGCCTTCTCCAGGGAAGTAGGAGACTGGAGGCGCCCGTGGCGGATTTGCTATGATCAAGCTCTTGTAAGATTTTATGGGGATAGATTTATGCCCCCCCAGTTGTAAGTTTGTTTATGACCCCATCTAAATATAGTTAGGTATCATACACCAACTTAGTTAACTAAATATAGTTATAAGTATCATAAACCAATTATAAGTATCTGAACATACACTATTGTTATTATAGTTATGTTAGCTAACGAACTGGGGCCCCATCCTGTAGGTTTATGGGGATAATGAAATCCTAGAAACTGGACCAGTCAGTGACCAGAACCAGAAGTATCATGGCTGAACAAGCAACCAAATATTAATCCAAACCAGGACTGGTTGGTGGTGCAAAAACCATCTTGAAAAATATGACTGGACTATAGACTGTTAATAATGGTTAATATGTGGTTATTATATGGTTAATGATGGTTAATAATAATCTGGTTGGTGGTTGACCAACCATCTTGAAAAATGATGGAATTCGTCAATGGGAAGGATGACATTTCATTTCCGAATGCTGCAAGTATCCTTGCTCGGTCATGCTTTGACGACTAGCGCTACTCTGTACAGCAGAGGGGCCCAACCATAATAGTCAGGTTGCACCACGTCCTCTGCAACAAAATCATTCACTACTAGGTCAATGAAGTCAGGGGGCAATACAGCGCCATCCCTTGCTTCAAATGTGGTCTGTACATAGTCTGCAATGGCGTTGGCAATGGCTCGGTTCAAACCAGGCGGATATACCTTGCCTCTCGCAGTTTTGAACGCTCCATCTGCTTCTTGGCCTGCTAGGGCTTCATGCGCTGAGGCACCATGGGCACATCTTCCCATGTTGCCACTTCGCAAGATGGTGTTCCGCAGATGTGGCAGGCGCAAATGGATGATAGTGGTTGGTTTCTTGGCCCTACATCCAAATATGCACTGGTCGAAGCTGGTCACTCCAACTGCGGCGATGGTGCGCAGCAACCTCATAGCTGGGCTTGCCCATACGCTGGACGGGTCCAGGTCAATTGCCCAGGTTGGGTATTGGGGATGCTCGATGAATGCACATCCTCCGGTGATGGCCAGCAGGAGGAAGACGTCTACAATGAAACGCATCAGCCGTGACCCTATCATGACCTGTCGCCAGGCTTTGACTGGAATGTTGGGTATTCCATTGGGCCACTTCCCTGACCTCACCGGTGGCGGACCCCCTTCAAGGAGTCTGGCAGCCGAGTAGGACTCACACGGGGGACCGCCACCAGCACCGCATACAAGGCCTGATTTTATGCGTTCCAGCCACCAGGAAAGGGATTCGGAAGAGGCCAAATCGCCCCGCTCCCGCTGCAAACACATATCAATCGACAGCACAAAGATTTGGTGGCCCTGCGGAAAAACGTGGTGCTCAAGCAGGTCATGCAAATCTTCTTTGCGCCGGAAACCAGAATAGAAGTGCACAAAGACTTGCGCCCTGATGTGCAATCGGGCGGCTTCCCTGGCCAATCCATGGAGAGAGAACCTTCCATCTCCCTGGTTCATGCCGGCTGCTGACTGGAAAACGAAGGCTGGCAGATCGTCAGAGAATAGGACTACCTTGGGTGGACCCCCTTCCCCTGAAGCGACTGCATGACCTTGCAGGTTCTCGTAGCCGGACCCAGCAGTGGGAAAACGGATGTCCCATCGAGCCCTCATTTCTAGTGCTCCTTGCGTGCCCGCTGGGGGGAGGCATGGACCCATGATCTTGCGCATCGGTTGCAAGGCTTTGGCCGCACCCCATCCCTGGGCTCTCAGAGCAAGGGTGGTGTCCATGTCCTCCTTGTCTAACTCCATGACTCGCTCGTCAGAGAGCGGCGGGAAGCAGGCCTGCAAAGTGGCCAGGCACTCTGTGGCATCACGAAGGTGCTCAATGAGGCGCTTTCTGGTGGCATAGATCTTGGCACAAGCATTGCACGCCTGGTCTACCGCGTAGTACTTGACTAAACGCCTGTAGCCATGCGCTCTTCCTGCATGGGTGGCCAGGGCACGTTTGGAGGCAAAGGCTTTTTGGCACTGGTCACATACCCATGTTCCTGATTGAGTGGATTGCTTGCATGGCGTCACACCGCCTGCAGCTTCGAACCTGGCTTGGAAGGCTTTGAGCCATACGTGTTCTTCCGCATTTGCTTGCCGGAAGTGGAGGCAACCCTTTGAAGCCGTTTTGAGGCGTCCCTTCCAACTGGCGTCAAGTGCAATGTATGTGAGCCATGCCGGCAAGTCCTGAACATCGGTAGGTGCCCCAGGGACTTGGTAGAACTGCAGAAACCACTCAAAGGATGACTGGCAGTGTGCGATCCAGCTGTGGGGCCAGGCACGGGCATGGAACAGGAGGTCCCACAAGCCCTGTGGGCAGTAGTTGAGCAACCTCTTTAGATAGCGAAGCCTGGCAACATGGAGCTGGTCACTGGGTGGCAAGATCCTAGCCAATGCAAACAGATCGACCGTGTCAACCACCAGTGGTGAAACCCCCTTGAGCAAATGCTTTGTCAACAATCCAATTGGCTTACGGAGCTTCTGCTGCCATTGCGCCACTTGGTCATCTGTGATGCCAACCCAGGTGTGGGCATTGAACATGAGACGGGACATGCTGAGGGACTGGAAAGCAATGGTTTTGGCCTGCATTCCTACATGCTTCTTGTGATAAAACGTGCGGGCTAGGCATCCCCAGCTCTGCAGTGCCATCGAGGCACGATGCGAGATTTCTCTCTTGTGGCTACCGCCCATCTGGATCCAGGATCCAAGGTGTTTGTATGAGTGGGATACCCTCAGGCTGAAATGGTGACCAGGGGTCTGCCATGTAAGCCACTGTCCTGAGTCATGCAGCCTTTCTTTCAGGGCTCTCGACCCCTTTCCGATGATGTCCCAAAGGACTTCGGTTTTTCCTTGACTGAAGTTGACACCCAAACCTCTGGCCATTGCAGCATGGTGGAAGGCCTCCACCACCACCTTAATGGTGGCTTCAACTGCCTCCAGCGACTCCGCATGGATGGCAATGGCAGCATCATCAACAAAGGAAACATCAAAGTAGGCATGAGGTGGAATGTGCTTGGCGTCCAGGAAGGATGTGCATTGTTTGGGGGTACCAATCCAGTAGGCATTGGAGGTGCACTGGATGTGCTGATGCATGTCCTTGAGGACCAACCGCATGATAAGGTTGAACAACAGGTCCCCCAACGGATCCCCCGGGCGAGTGCCCCGAGTGGTATGGCAGACTTCCTGGACTCCGTCGACTGTAAAGAACGTGTTGGTCATGCAATCATGGATCAACTGTTCTGTATGCCTTGAGGCTCCAAGAATGGCATGGTCCTCCTGGGCTTGGTTCAACCACGCGTCAACGACAGGCCTAGGCACTCCCCACTGCGCCAGCGCCAACACAAGTGGGGCAGAATCAAGGGATTGGGCCAGCAAGGCCTGTCTGAGCACGGAATAAAAGGCAGCACGCAGGTCAAAGAACACTATCGCCGATGGTAGTTTGTTCTTGCGGGACCAAAATTGATGTGCCTCCAGCATATGATGGGCAAGGTCCGTGCCCATCGCCTTGCGCCCACCAAGTTGGAGCAGGTCCATGTGGGCTGTCCATGGGCCTTCCAACTGCTGCCGCAGCATGCGGTGGTAAATCTTGGACGTATGATCTGAGATGTATATGGCCCTGTAGGCCGCAGGATCTGCAGTTGAGTCTTTCCCCTTGTAAAGTGGGACTAAGCGTCCCCCCTTCCATGAGGAAGGTTCTTTGCTGTGTGCCACTGCTTTTGTAGTGATGGTAGCCAGTTGCTTGGACAGTATGCTCCCTCCTGCTTTGAGGACGCACGGCGTGAGTCCATTGGGGCCAGGTGCTTTTCCTCTCTTCAGTTTAGAGACTGCTGCTTGGATTTGCCAGTCGGACGGAAAGGCAGTCGCTTCCTGAACGTCCACTGGGAGGCAAGGGGCTGCAGAGTCGGCATTGCGCAGGTCCTGCCATGCAACTCGTAGACCTGCCTCTACTTGGGCAAACTGATCCATCCACATCTGCTGTTGTTGGGCAAACGAGGTGACTGCCTCCCCTTGAGGGGTCTTCAACATGGGGAGTGGCTTGGCTGGAAGTTTGGTCTTATGTCTGCGACCACCAAGTCGTGTCAACATGCGGAACATCTGCTTGTGGTCCGAGAGCTGTCCTGCCTCTTGCAGGTGAACCAAAATCTGATCAAACATGATTTGCAGGTCCTCGGTCACCATACGTATCACCTGTTTTTCCACAATCTTGAGCTCCTCCTTAAAATCAGGATGCGTCATGAGTGCCCAGGCGCGGCCACAATCTAGGATGTGCCTTTTGAACGCAATGGTGTCCAGGGTGTGCCGGCTGAGGGTTGGTCTTCTGCGGACACCGGGCTTGCGGGTGAAGAACTGCTTGGCAAGCTGCAATACTTGGCGTTCATACAGGGCACAATGGGTGTCCACGGTGACCTCCCATGGAGGGATGGGGAGGGTGGCAAGGGCATCCTGGAAAGCCGCACATCGGCCAGGGTCAAGGAGTGCGAATTCATCCCATTGGTGCTTGGGCACCTGCGGCACAACGTGGATCCAACCATTCAAGTGAATCACTGCTGGAATGTGGTCTTCATGGGTGAAGGTGCCGTCATATGACACCCATGTAGCCGAGTGATCAACCATTGCAAAGAGTTTTTCACTTAGGAGGACGTAATCCAGACGCATTCTCTTGCCTGAGGAGTGGGTCCACGTAAACGATGGTCCACTGTGGAGAGCTGCGAAGGTGGCCGGCACATAGAGCTGATGGTCACACAGAAAGTCTTCAAAGATGGAACTTTGGGCTGTTGTGGCATCTGCATGGTGCTGCTGAAAAAACTCCGTGGTGGCAGATGCCAGTGTGGCGTTGGCATCAGTGAAGACGCAAATCATCTCCGTATGTACAACCTGCTGCCATATGGTTTCGGTTTCAACCCACCATGCGCGGATAACTTCGATAGGGGCGGTGGCATCCCCTGTGGCTGTACCTAGGCATGGTGCATGCAGGACAACGGCAGTGATTTGAAAATGGTCATGTTCAACTTTGACAAAAAGTCTCCGGGGATCTGCATGGGCTACAACGCATGTGCAATCGGCAAATGTCAGCTTGGAGCCATCATCACGTGTCAGTAGCGGCAACGTTCGATGCAGCCATAATTCACATCCAGAGCGCTCGTCATGGTTGCCAGCCCCTCCCGACGAGAAGATGGTGTAGTGGTCAGTTTTGTACTGCCCTACATGGGTGCGCGTTTCTTGGAGGCCTGCAATATGAAAGGCTGCGTCATGCAGTTGATGATCAAGGCGAATGGTGCGAGCACCTTTTCTTCTCCCTATTTCAACGGGAAGGATGACATCCCATATATGAAATGGACAATAAAAAATGTTTGAAACCAGCAAACAAATGAAGTTAACACAAACAACACAACTGGTGATACCTGGATCTTCCATATGGTGCTTATTTCTGCCGTTGCTCAAAAACAGTAGAATTGTCGCCGTTCTTGCGGAAAAACGCCTTTCCTGAAAATAAATGCCGTTGTGAGAAATTGTCAGCCCA
>Ga0126342_10014047_pt1 | contig 14155 bp, 16 predicted proteins | sample Cyp1metagenome_FD_92528 | JGI IMG/M metagenome (GOLD analysis project Ga0126342, IMG submission 92528) | Coral microbial communities from Lord Howe Island, Old Settlement Bay, Australia - Cyphastrea 1 metagenome | ecosystem: Host-associated > Invertebrates > Cnidaria > Coral ...
AAGCAAACCTGAGGAGAGCAGGTGAAACAGACTGAACTTTGGTAGGTGGTTGAAAAAGAGCTGTGCGCGGAAGACGTGGTGAGTTCTTCATATGTCACTTTGAGATGTATATATATATATATAACTATATATATATAACTATATATATATATATAACTATATATATATATATATATTTATATATATTTATAAAGCTATAACTATGACTATGATTGTGAACATTAAACCATGTTCAGTCACACAGTTTTGAACATCTACAGGTCAACCATTTCTTTGACCCGCTCCTAGGACTACCTGCGCTCGGTGCTAGATCCAAGTCGTCACCGATTCTCCGCTCGCGTTGTAGCTGGACTGGTTCTGCTGCTGCTTGCAGCAGCTGGTGTCGTGGTTGTGGCGGTTTTGAAGCCAGAACCTGAGCTTGGTGGTGCTGTTGTCCTGCGAAGTCCTGACGGAGCGCCACTGCTGGGTCTGGCACATGTGAGCCCAGCTGCAGTGGATGTGTTGTGCGTGATAGATATCAGTCAAATGGTGGCGCGAATCAATCTCGAGGGCCTTTTGATTCCAGTCACCGATGACCTTTGTGACTTTTCGACCCGGAGAAAACAGGGAATCAGAATCACCAGACAGGATCGGGAGAGGTGCGCCAGCTTCATATTACTGAACATTCTCAACTCCGCCTTGTTTCCAAACTGAACTAGAAAATTTTTAGGTCGTTTGTTTTTAACCATCGACAAGGGCCAGAAGTGACAAGGCATCCGTCTGCTGGGGCTGTAGCTGTAGCTACTTGAAATAGCTGTTGGGATTTCTTCCTAGTGAAAGTACAGTTTTTACTTCTGAAGTCGACTGCTGGATGTCTTTCAAACTAAGAGGGTCTGATCGAATCAGCAAGGTTTGTGGGAGCATTGGCTGACTCCTTTACGCAGTGCTCTGCATCTCTCAATGTTCCCGCCAATTGTGCAGCAAACATTGCGTCGATAGTGGGAACCACAACTCTTATCGCACAATCCTCCGTGCAAATGGATTATGCTTGTGTTGATCATGAGTGGAACATCTCAAAGAAAGTCGAAGAGAAGAAAATTGAATGGAAAAAAATCAAACTGGATTTGCAAAGAGACGTCCAGAAGTTCTTGGAGGATCAAGGGTTGAATGCGGACAACAAGTTGCCCCCTGACCCTGCAGTCCCTAAGAATAGGGTCTACAGAAGCATTTCGGGATGCTTTGGTTCCATTACGCTTTCTGTGACCTTCATCATGAGACTGGCCATCATTCTGGCTGATGCGATCATTCACTGCCCCAACAGTGGTGGAGCTCAGCCGAAGATTTGTGCTTTGGATCTCTTGGGCGTGCTTGGCTTGATGGGTGCATCCACGCGCTTCATTGCAACCTCGGTCCTCACCTGTTCTCAGATAATTGGTAAGTTCAACGAGGATGCTGATTGCGCACAGGCCGCCAGTGCCCTACCCACCGGTGTCTTCAGTGCAGCCGCGGTCTTTGGGAATGTGGAAGCTGCCTGTAGCTTGGCGTTTGCCAAGTGGAATCCAGACAATTGGCCAGCTGAAAGGACTGTGCCAGAAGCAGAAGAGGAAGAGGATGATGGAGACCTCATCATCCCCGATGTTTAGTGTGGCGCTCATAGCCTGACGCTGATAATCACTCATATATGGAATATTCTTGAAAATGTAGTAGCATTAGCATTCAGAGTCCCCAGATGGATGTTGCTGATTGTTGCTGTATGTTGCCGTAAGCACTGGAAAGCATTGGACAGATTTGGAAAGTACTTTCAGGCAATAAGCTTGGTCACTTGCTCATGACTCTCACATCCATTCTGGGACATGGAAATTCAATCGGATACACTCAACATGTGCGGACGATCTCTTCAGAATGGAAAATGGTGCCTCAAAACCAATGAAAACAAACAAGATCTTCGACTCAGACTGGAGAGATCGATATATCTTTGCAGTAGAGCTGCCTCTGCTTGGTATAATCCTCTCCCCCTAATACAAAACCCCCAAAAAATAAACACCTCAGGTAGTTTTTATTATTAGCAGGTATTTATTATTAGGGAAGCAAAGGAGACTCTAATAATAAATTAAAACCCTTAGTAGAAAAAACTATGTTTTTCAATTTCAAAATCAATTAAGTTTCCTTTTATATCGCAATTAAAATATTGCCAAAAATTGGATTTCGAAGCGGACCCTAATAATAAGTTTAAATCCTTAATTAAAAAAACTATAGTTTTTTTCGATTTCAAAATCAATTAATTTTCCTTTCATATCGTAATTAAAATGTTACCCAAAATTTGATTTCGAAGCGGACCCTAATGATAAATCTAAACCCAAAAAAATCGATTTCAAAATCAATTAGATTACCTTTTATAACGCAATTAAAATATTGCCAAAAATTGGATTTCGAAGCTTCCCCCTCATACTAAATTAAACACCCTGATATATAAAACTAAAATTTTCGGACGGACCCTAACAAAAAACACCTTGGTTGACTAGTGTGAGTTTGAGATCATTTAGATCCTTACACCATGTTCCTTGTCGTGGGTTTCGGTTCAAACTACCCTAAACCCTAACTTAGGGCCCTTGAGCTGTTGGTTGCAAAAACGGTCCCTAGCGCAATTTGGTAGCGGAGATGGTTGCCGGAGAGTTCGCTCCCGACATCCGGACTCTCACGGTGATAGCCTAGGTCCGAAAACTGTGTGTGTGTGTGTGACACTGTGTGTGTTTGCTGTGTGTAAGTGTGTAACGTAGAAACACCCTGAGGATCAGAGAAAACCCGTCGAACGTCATGTCGATGGGTGCCCGAGCAGTCCCTCAGGACTTTTGGAAACCAAGAGTGGGGCCTACGTGTATAGTGGAGACCCGTCCCACTTTCATGAATGGCAATTCAGAACTCTTCTTCGAGTGGAACTGTGCAAGAAGAAGATGGAACAGAAGGCCAAGGAAAAGGCCAAGGAAGCATCCAGGTCGCCGGCTACTAGCCCTGCGAGCGGGGAGATCAGCCGACTGATGCGGCAGGATCAAGAGATGCTGGAGCTACTGCTGCTGAGGTATCACCCCAAGCCCCATCAAGTGAGCAAGAGATCGGTGGGCTTGCTTCACCTCGTAGTCAAGGAGACGATGACTTGCTTGATGTCTCCCCTTACGTGGAGCTGGTCACAGAGGTCATGGAAGGGCTCAGGGGAGATGCATTTCTCATGGCCAAGGACTTGGGATTGAGTGCGCTGATGGATGTAGGTCCTCCCACCGGACTGGACTTGCTGGTGGAGAGAATCAAGGAGCATGTGTTCCCTTTGAGGTCACATGAGGCAAGGGAGCTTTTCGGACTCGGCCAACAAGCTAGTGGGATTTTGTCTTTTATAGGGAGACGAAAACGTTGGTGGATCCAACTCAAAGAGTTAGACCCAGAAATGACGATATCCACCCAATGCGGGCTGAGCTCCTCCTTGAGACATCAGGCCTCACCCGTCATGAACAACTCATGGTCAAGACTGCCTGCCCGAAACCGAGCTTCGAAGGATACAGTGAGACTCTACTTGAACATCAGGAAAAAAACCATTTGAAGGATTCAAGAAGTCTGGCCCCTCCTTCAAGGCCCTTTCCAGTGAAAGGAGCAGGAAAGAACAAGGCAGGGGGGTGGTATCGATCGGGCTACTTTGCAGGTGACTATGATTGCCAAGCAGGAGATGAAGCAGCAGGTGATGGAGACAACTATGAATGGAATGAGGACTATGGTGAAGGAGCCTATGTTGGGTATGGCGGTGAGCCCACTACGGATGACCCAGATGATTGTGACTGGGTATCAGATGAAGATCTTGGCATTACACTGACAGCCATGGCTGCCTGTGACGTGGATGAGACCTCGACAGATGGTCTTGAAGAACTTGGTGAGGCTTGTCAGCACCAGCTGCAGGCCTATGCAGCTGTGGAACGTGCAAAGGGGAAAGGACCCTACAAGGGATCAGGAAAAGGCAAAAACAAGAACAAAGGGAAGGGCAAGAGAGTTGTGAAGACTCAATTGTCCATCCAAGATCGGAAGGTCAGACTAGCCAGTCTGAAGAAGAACAGTCGTTGCCTGCGTTGTGGAGGATATGGACACTGGGCAGGTGACCCAGAGTGTAAGATGCCCAACAAGAAAGCCAATGCCACAACGCCGACTCCAGGTCAAACGCCAAACCAAAGGAAGGTTGGCTACTTTGCCCTGAGTGATTCCTCAGGAGATGACAATCCACTGCCTTGCATGGTCATTGGAGCAGGGAGTAGTAAGAAGAAATGTGGGTATATGGGTTATAGGACCCCCATTGCGTACCCTGCCAAGGCCAAGGCTAGGACACCACCACGTTCATCCCCTGCGACCAGTGATGGTAGCTTCACCCAGGTGATCACCTTCGCGTGTGCCCAGGGTGCCTGCCTTTCTTGCCAGGAGGGAAGATCCCATGGCTGACACGTCATTGCCCCCTGGAAGTGACCACATTTTCACGTTTGGGCAACATAGAGGTTACACATATCATGAGGTGTTGCACCAATACCCTGGGTACTATGTTTGGGGACGGAATGAATCTGGTACTTCAAGGATTTTGAATGAGTTTTTGGATTGGGTTGACATGTACTATGATGTTGATCATGGAACCCATCAAGTCACACCCAAGCCAGTCCCTGAGGACGTGCAGCCAAGACCTGCCCTGGTGCCAGGATCGAGGCACAAAACTGCCATGAAGAAACCTCCCAATCCCCCCGTTGAGATTTCTGATCATGTTTGCAAGGACTTCAGCATGCTAGGATCCAATGCATTATGATGCGCAAGACATGTAGGGATTGTGGAAGAGTCACTCAGACCCCAAAGAATCCAACATACACTCAAGACCCCGCAACTTGCAATCATGCGGTCACTGACAAGAGGGGATCAACCAAGAGCACCAGCAGAACTCATGTGGACGAGATGCCACGTGATGAGGGACAGCGCAGGGAAGCCTTGGGTAGGGCTGTAAGTCAGTCTGCTGCACCCATGGTAGATCTGGCAGAAGACCTGTTGAAGTATGAACGTTTGGAATTGCTTTTGAGTACTGAGGACTCAGTAGCAGTGATGACCCAGTTTCAACAGGATTGTGAAGTGGAGTTGAATCATGACCCCATCATGCGTGCCAGTGTCGTGATTGACATCCTGCGCCATGCCATTGAGGCCGTGGTTGAAGCCAGAGGTGCAACCCATGTTGGTTATGTGGCACTCTCCCCTTTGGAGGACGATCTGAAGTGCAGCCTGCTCCCAGTGGTTGATGTTTTGAATGATGAACACGTTTGGGGAGTATTGGATGAGGGTTGCAACTCGACGGTTTGTGGTCATGAGTGGATGGAAGCATGCAAAGCCAAACTGAAGAATATGGGTTTTGAAGTTCCTCTGCAATCTGATGAGCAGAAGGCATTCAAGGGTCTTGCAGGTAATGTGCGCACCAAGGGTGGATACAGAATTCCATTTGTGTTGGAACCTGAGGGTGGTAAGAAACTGCCAGGTGTTTTGGAGACGTATGTGGTTGGTGAGCCGGGAGATCCCACGCCGCTGTTGCTGTCACAACATGCTCAAGCAGCATTGGGTTTGGTGAAAGACATGGCAACATCCAAATGCACACTTGGTAAGAATGGTCCCACCTTGAAGCTGCACAGAACCAAGGATTCAGGACTCTTATGCGTATGTCTGAGCAAGGGGTTGATCAACATGTCATACAAGGAAACACCAACGCAGATCAGGGAGTTGAAGACCCCTGACAACATGGCATATGTTAGTACCACTCCACGTACCATGGCCCCTTCTGGACAGCAAGTGCTGATCTTTACTGCAGGGGTGGACTTTTGCCCTCCACTGGAAGCCTACGCAAATGATCCATCAGCACGCAACCTTGAGAGAGTCTGCCATAACTTTGGCTTGACTGACAGGGAAGTCTTTGTGATTGACACCTTGGATCTTGGAGACCCTCATCATGACAAGAGTTTGAGGAGTCACATCGGAACTCACCCTGACATTTTGGTAGGGCTTGTGCGCAATGATTGGACCATGCAGGTCATGCACGCTTTGGTCAGAAGAGTGCACCAGAGCGTTTTGGATGGGAAGTCAGTTGGTGTGGTAGCCTACTGCAGGAGAGACCGACACAGGAGTGTTGCCCTGGGTTGGTTGATCTCATTTGCCTTGGAGTTCTTGAAAGACAGCTGCAGTTTGACTCATACAACGCACGAGCCAGCTGGGCTCAGATGTCAGATGGCTGTCGTGGCAGATGTGATCACTGATGCCAAGACTGAGGCAGAAGATCATGCTGGAAAGCTGTGTGGAGAGCACTGCCCACACGCACTAGGATTGCCATCCGACACCTGCACAGGCAATTTGGCCATCCAACACCTGCCACCTTGAAGAACATCCTGAAGGCAGGAAGGGCGTCTCCAGAGCTGATTGAGGCAGCTCGATTGGTGAGGTGCCAGGCGCGTGAAGATTCAGCCAAACCCCCAAGGGACCACCAAGTAGGGATTCATTTCAACTACGAGTTTAACTCTATGTTGGGTTTTGACGTGCTGGAAATGAGAGATTATGTAGGGGGGAAGTACTCAGTGATGTCAATGGTTGACATTGCCACAGGTTTCCACATGTGTGAAGTTGTGAAAGAAGGTGGAGGACGCCCTGACGAGGCTGTTGCTTATGCGGCAACCGACCGGTGGACTTGGTGACCCGGACGTGCCTGCAGAAGCGTGTTTGCTCTGCAGGGTTCCCATCTATGGTTCAATTGATGCAGGTAGAGGTTTTTACTTGCGCATGGATTCAGAAGTGAAGACAGCTGGCATGAAGGCGTCAAAGGTGATGCCTGCCCTGTACTACCATCAGGATGAGAACGGTGAATTGGATGCCACGCTGTGCACCCATGTGGATGACCTTTTGTTTGCCCACAAGCCAAGTGGAGCAAAGGTGATCCAGGAGATCCTTGGAAAGTTCTCAGTCGGGAAGACTGAAGAAGGGAGTTTCCGGTACTGTGGACGAGGATTTACCCAGCACGATGACTTTACAGTAGAAATCGATGCTGAGGAAAACACTCGAGGGATCAAGCCAATCCTGATTGACAAGCCCCGTAAGGGAACGGATGTCGTCACGGAAAAGGAATTGACAAGTCTCCGATCAGTGACGGGGTCGCTGGCATGGGTAGCACGATACTGTCGTGCAGACTTGGCATACAAGGTGAATGAACTCCAGAGACTCTGCAATCCAAAGGCCACGGTGTCAGACCTAAGGCTGGCAAACAAGGCTGTCGAGCTGGCACACCAGAACCAAAACTTGAAGCTGGTGTACAAGGCCAATTGGATTGACTGGAAGGATCTTGCAGTGGTGACGTACAGCGCTGCGTCTTTTGCAAATGAGCTTGGATTCAAATCCCAGCAGGGCAGGGTTCATTATCTGTCCACGGCTTTGCACCTGACGGAGAAAGATCACAACATCCATGTGATCGGATTCGCTTCGTCGACACTGAAACGTGTGTGCAGAGCCACGCTGCAGGCTGAGTCGTACGCACTTCAGAGTGCAGTGGAGCACGGGATCGTCTGAGATGTGTCCTGTGCGAAATGACAGGCAAATTGGTGTCGATGACAGACTGGCACGAGCAATGCCAGATGAAGATGAAACACATTTGGGTGTCTGACTGCATGAGCCTGGTCGAATGCAGAGGTGCCCAAGAAGGTCCAGGATAAAAGACTGGGAATTGAACTTGCGGCATTGAGACAGTCCTTGTGGACAGGGAATGGCCAGAAAAGCAGTCTTGAGTACTCGCCCTGTGGGGACGAGTTGTGGTGGATCGAGAACGGCCGGATGCTCGCAGATGCGTTGACGAAGTCAATGAAACCCTGCCTTTTGACGAGGATCATGACATCCGGCCTGAATTCACTCAGACCTGCGTGAACTGTGTGGCAAGCATGCCATCAACAGGAATGGCCCGACACTGTAAAGAGTACAGACAGTCTGAAGCCACGCAGGGACATGTAGATAAGACGGGTGTGAGTTTGAGATCATTTAGATCCTTACACCATGTTCCTTGTCGTGGATTTCGGTTCAAACTACCCTGACTTAGGGCCCTTGAGCTGTTGGTTGCAAAAACGGTCCCTAGCGCAATTCAAACTAGTTTTTATTCCTGTGGGGTGAAACCCACAAATAGTAGCTTTATTCTTCAATTGTTTTCGAAAGGGAATCAATTAAAAGTCAAATTGGCCAACCTGAAATTTTCCAAAATTGGAGATGGACCCTAGTCTTTATTATTCGGGGGGGTTTAGTAAAGGGGGAGGGGATTACTTTACTTCAAGAGTTTCACAAGCCCCACATCGAGTGTGTTTCACAATTGCCAAAGTGCGGCTTGGTTCCCGTCTTCCAGCCAAACAGGCGGGGAGGTCTGAAGTTTGGACAAGGATTTGATCTTCGACCTGTGGTTCTTCGGAAAGCTTGCACACTAAAGCTGATTCAGATATGACAGATATGATATTCCAAATTCCAAATGACATTCTCCACAGACTGTACCACTAAGCGCCTTAGATCTACCAAGTCTGGACATAGATGTCAGGTAGAGTTCATTGTGACGGTCTGGATTTCCACTGGAATATCCAGGCCAAAAATTGTCAGCAAGGCGAACAATTAAGGCCTCCGAGTGACCCATACTACGGAGTACCTTAAGGCTGCAAACTCTTGGACGCCAGAGGTTACGCCTATTGAACTCAGATCATAGGACCTATTAGGGACATTTGATATCACGAGAAATACCTCATGCATCTCACACCAGGCTAGTTCAAGATATGCACCCTTTAAGGGGTTTTTTGTCAGCTCAATATTGCAGCAATAAGAGGCATCAATCAGAGGCATCAATCAGAGGGACCAATACCCAGCAAACCGTCATGTTCCAATCCCCTCTGCCCTGTGGCTCAAGTTTTGGTCAAAATATCAGGCCAGTTGTGTGGTCCGGACCCTTTGGCTCTCAATTCGGCGTTTTTTTTTTGGGAGGGTCTAAACTAATAACATCATCATGCTGCCTGAAAAGGACGACAGATTCACTTCACGATACAAGTTGTCAACCTGGTGAATCTTGACTTTTTGGTGGTTCTAATGCTTGGCAAGGGGCATATCTATCATATCTCACAGCGCCTAGACATCGGAGCTTGGTTTGTTGCGGTACAAGCAAATCTGTCTCGGTCTATCCTTCTCATGTCTATCCCTCCTCATGTATTGTAGGGCTTGCATGCGGGTGAGCATTAAGCTAGTTATTTGTGTGTTTCACGCAAATAGAGCAGTTGGTACTGTGCGAAGTGTGCAACTTTGAAACAAATTAGTACCCATTTTTTGTAATCCTGGAGCAGATAGAATATGGCAATTTCATTAAATCCTGATTACTCAAATCGAAAGCTTGTTTTGAACTTTCAGATTGTATCTGCAGGATGATTCCAATGATTGATTAAGACCTTTATGATTTGTTTGTACATTCTGGGCAATAACCACCATGGGTGCTGTATCTGCAACTCTGCAATGGACGCCTTTAGGGCCGTGGCATTTCACCCCGGTTCCACCAAGGACCTTGTCTGACCACCAGTACCAGATGGCTGCTGTGTGTCCTCCAACACCGCGATTGGCTCCGGGCCAGGATCCTTTTCAGGAGATGGGTCTAGAAGCAGCTGCATGTCCAAGTTAGGTCGAGACATACATGAAATATCATGAAATCAGACATCAAATATCTAATGAATTCTAATGATATCTAGATTTGGTGAACTTGACTCTGAAGTCTGATAATGTGATGCTTGTGATGCTTGTGATGCTTGACATGGCACGGAACCAGGACCTGGAACCACTGGAGTTGCCACCTCTGGATGACGATGAAGCTCCAGCACTGCACCTGGAGGGCTGTGGTCCGGCGTGCCATGGCCATGGCCTGTCCAATGTGCCACGATGTGCCAAGGCCAAGGTCTGCAGTGTGGCGCCAAAAGCTCCAAGGTGCGGGGCAGTGAACGCCCTGCAGCGTGTTGCTGTTGGTGTTCAGAGCTCTGTAGGACGGATTTATTTAGTTCAGGATAGAGAAAGCGAAGGCGGTGACAGTTCCAAATAAGCGGCTCAGAAGTGCAAAGCAATCTTACCTTTTTCGCGTGCGAAGGTCGTGTTACAGTAAGTAGATCCACCCTAAAGGAATAAAAACGTTTGACCAAGTAAACCAACATTTTTCTTCTCCTGGTCTCTTTTTTGTTTGTCCTTTTTTCTGCTGCAGCATTTGCTTCTGATTGCCCAATCCCTTTTAGGAATTGCTTTCTCGTTGCCTCTTTCCCTAACCATGGCACCTTCTGCATGATACTTCTCGCAGTGACCTTGAGGCTAAGTCCTGCGACCGTGCCGTTTGAGAATTGTTTGTGGCCCAGATTTTTTCGTTGGGTGCGGACGGACCAAAACTGACGTTGTGACGTTGTGACCAAAGCTAACGGCGGTGTTGTGGATGCTGGACACCTTTAAAAGTTTTCTAGTTTTGTGCTCCACACTTAGGGAGATGTCAGCTGAGTGCAGATGGCTCCTTGTAGTTTAGTAGTTGGTAGTCATTGTAGTCTCTGCCTTGTTGCAGGGTTCCATTGGGTACCGCAGTGTGAGATCAAGGCACTATTCCTGAGCTTTGGCTGCCAGAGGTGGAGTACTGAGCCTTCCCAATGAGGGAACAAAAAAAGAGAACTGATTTCAAGGATTGGTTTTTCAATGATCATTCCACATCCCCTCAAGTTGACCCTTGGCCCAGTAATCCATGCCACCACCAGCAATTCCTGGTGAAGGCTGAGAGCACTGATGATGAATGCAATGACTATGAGGCGCTACGTGATGGCTGAAAGCGGATAGGAAAGCAGATCCGAATTCAGCCTTTAATGACTTTAATGTTCCACGTGTTCCATGTGTTTCATGCCTTCAGATAGTTGCCCAAGCAGCTTGGAGACTCAACTTTGCAGATGGTCGCTGCAGCAACAGTTCCCAGGCAGATTTTGGAGGTTGCATGCCAAGAGGTTTGCTCGCCCAGGTTGCGGAGAGCATCACTGGGTGAGAATCTCAGCATTCCTTGGTGTAAAACTCATGGCAGACTCATCAAATCCTGGACTCGAATTGACGCAAAAATATTGAAACATATTGAAACAGTTGGATTTCCTTTGCTTTGTTGAGAATTCAGTTGAGTTTTGTCAGTTGATTTCTGTGCGAGGTTGAAATTGGGGCCCAGCTGGGATTTGCAGAAGGTTTCGTCCTGTGGATACAGAGGCGGATCGCCAGCTGAAGCGCCACTCTTCTTGCTCCCGGTGAGAAGCAGACTTTAAGAGCAAATTCAGACTTTGGATGAATTTGGGGGAATACTCTCAGGGTTGCTCCAATCTATTGTAGGAAAAAAATGCCACAAGACAGGGACATTGGTTGGCCGTGATTTTACGACTCTATATTCAGCAGATTCAGCCCATTTCCCCCCCTGAGTCTGCGAGGCGAGCGCTTCTCAGTTCAGCTCCCAAGTTCGGTGTGTTCCACGCGCTGTTCGTCCCCGGGTGGGCTATCTAATACCGTCGGGCACCCTAGGGCCCTGGAAAGTTATGGTTTCCATGTGGACTTAAGTCATGGTTGGTTCACATGGGAAGAAAAACACATGTTTATAATATTTTATAATGGGTACAGTATGTCTACCAAAGCCCAAAAAAATGTGGGAAGGCCCAAATCCTGTTAATCTTGCTCTTTAAATGTTTGAGATCCAGAGCTTGAGAGATAGGGTGTTGTTGCTCTTGGACAGTCATTTCCGGTGTTATCCCTAGAACACTGGCTTCAGGATTAAATGTATTCCCAAAGACCAGAAATAGAATCGAATCTCCTGATTCAATCAGTTGAATCATGTTGAATCGAATCCAATCAAAGCATCGCAGGCAGGTTCTTTGCTCTACATTTAAGGACATGCAGAATTCCAGTGGTTCCAGTGGTTCCCTACATGTTTTGACGTTTTTTTTGATCCGGTTCTCCCTTCTCAGGATTCGCCATGGCCAGCCAACTGTGACCATCCTCGAGAGTCCATGCACGGGATCCCGGCAGCGCTTTCCGAATGATCCCAAGGTTTTTGTTGCTGGTGTTTCCCTTTTATTTTTTGGCACAGAATGGACTTGTTTGACTGCTGTTTCAAAAACTCTATTTAACATGGCAGATGCACTTTGTGTTTTCTTGAAGTCATGTAATCAACGGTCAAGTCCATCGAAGTCTCTTGACTTGCGGGCTTTCTGGTGACAGTCCCGGTATCAAACTTCGTAGCCCCAACAATGACCCCATAGGCCTGTGGCGTTTGAGCTCTTGGTATCTGGAGGCTGGTGAAGTGACCTTTGAGGTGTGGGTTCAGGCTTGATTTCCTGCAACAGTTGGAGAGATCAGAGAAAATCCATGGAATTCCGAACCAGTTATAACTTAAGAGTCCACATGCAACAGTCTTTTTCCAAGGCTCAATCACTTTCATCTCATCTCGGGGCTCATACTCCTTATTTAATGCTTCAACATCTATGCGTACGCATCAATTTTCTCAGCATCACTTTCGCATGTTTTTCATCTTAGTTGCTGCATCTTCCCTGAAACTCTCCGTTTCGACCTACAGATTGATTCAACTTAAAGCTATCGTGGTATGTTTGCTTCATAACTCTCACTTTTCAATCTGCTTCTCCCGTTTTCAGCCAAATATCGCCAATTTATATAATTTTACATATCCTTTTTTTGGCCCATAGGCAGTTTGATTCTTAGTGCCCGAGGCGCTTGAGCTACGGAAGGGATCGTTTGGAAGGTCTTTTGGACACCAGGTCTGATCATGCTTACAGAGGACCAAAGAGGACCGAAGGGAACTCTTGGAGTCACAAGAAGGAATTGGAGAAAAGTTTGACCAGGACATGACAATAGGTGTGCTTGCAGCGAGTGTATGACGGAGACCAGACGGAATCAGTCACTAGCAGAGTCAGACCACCCTGAGTCAATCACCCCCCACGTCGGAGTCAGTCACCCTCTGCGGCGTGCCTCGTGAGCCATCAAAGTGACATGGTTTGTTTTATGGTTGGTTTAGGGTTTCTTTAGGGTTGTTTCAGGGTCTATTTAGGGTTGGTGTTAGGGTTGGTTTAGGGTTTCTTTAGGGTTGGTGTGATTTTAGGGTTTATTAGGGTTGACGTAGTGTTGGTTTGGGGTTTATTTGAACTCGGCTTAGGATTTTTTAAGGGTTGGTTTAGGGTTAATGTGGGGTTTTGTCAGGATTTGTTTTAAGTTATTTTTCCCGAATGCGTAGCAAGGGTTCCCGTTTCACTCTGGGGGTCTGGGGGTTGAGGGTGTGTTCGCTAGACGTTGCATTCACGGTCGCAACCGTTCGCAACCGTTCGCAACCGTTCGCAACCGTCCGCAACCGTTCGCGCGATTGCTATATGGCCGTGCCTATGGTAAGTTATGCAGAGGTGGTCATTTTTGGAGGTTTCCAACGTCTCGTTGCTTTGTTTCGCGTGGCAGGCGTGGCACTTCGTGACATTCAGAGGTGTTTTGTAACGTGTCGAAAGTCGTTTTGTGTGGCAGGCGCGATACTTTTGCGACGTTTTCAGAAGATGCGTGGCAGTTTTCGTGGCAGGCGCAGCACTTTGGACGTGACCATCGTCATTTTTCGTGGCAGGCGCAGCACTTTGGACGTGACCATCGTCATTTTTCGTGGCAGGCGCAGCACTTTAGACGTTTCGTGTAGTGTGTTTTTTGCAAATCGCATTGGCAGGGCTGCGTCAAGTGGCGACAAGGTGCAAATTCGGTGGCAGGCGTGGCATTTTGTGACAATGTGCTGAAAATTGACGGAAGCCTTGCACGAAACATCGATTTTGAGGTTGCAAGATTTAGAGGTTCCTAGGAAAACTCGTAGGAAAACAGCGATTTTGAAGCTACAAAGTGTAAAAATTGGAGCAAGTCTCGCACGAAATGCTCGTTTTGGTGCTCCCACATGTCTCGTCTCGAGTCTCTGGTTTTCCCGTGGCTGCGCCGTGTCTATGGGGGAAGCTGCAAAACCTGTCCTTTTGTCATGTTGCCAACTGTGAAAATTGCCGGAAGTCTCGTACGAAATGCTGGTTTTTCTGCATCCACGTGTCTTGTCTCGAGTCGC
>Ga0126342_10014048_pt1 | contig 14155 bp, 11 predicted proteins | sample Cyp1metagenome_FD_92528 | JGI IMG/M metagenome (GOLD analysis project Ga0126342, IMG submission 92528) | Coral microbial communities from Lord Howe Island, Old Settlement Bay, Australia - Cyphastrea 1 metagenome | ecosystem: Host-associated > Invertebrates > Cnidaria > Coral ...
CCATACAAGAAACCCCCAATGAGGAGAAAGAGGACGAAAGCATTGAGGCACATTTACGACAACACGCGAGAGAAATCGCCAACCTGAAAGGACAGATTGCAGAAAACGATTACAAGACAGAAACAGTGCAAAGACAAACAGCCTACCTATTGCAGAAGAACTCAAAAAGAGAACAAGAAGAAGAAGAAGAAGAAGCAGGAATGCTTGCAACAATCTTTGGTTGGTCCAAGGAAGCCACGCTTGAAGACAGAAAACTCAATGCCAGATGCTTGATTGACCAGTCAGGAGTGAAAGATGAAAACATGACCATGACATTCACAGACAAAGGAAGACTCTCAAATTACGCACGGCTTCGCTTCAGCAACGAAGGGTTGCGAGACCGATCAAGCCTGCCCTGAAGTAACTCAGTGGCAATGTTGGCATCAGCGATACAAAAGACGAGGAAAGCTGTTTGGAACCTGGCGCCCGGATGCGCCCGGAGACATCAAGGTATGATTCTTGAGGAAAAAAACAGAGGAAATTTTGACAAAAATGATGTTCAACGTTCTCATTTTTTATGGGTATGGTCCTGTAAAATTCTTTATAACAAGTCCAATAACCATATCAGTTTCCAGTGTTCAACTCGTCAAACTGCTTGTGACTGGCACCCAACAGATGGGATGAGAAGACCCTGCGGAATGGTCAAATCGTGTCACGAATTTGGGGGAAGTTGGGTGAAGATCCAGCAACGCCACGAGTTATTTTCATCGATATGTTGATGTTTTTTTTTTTAAATATCTATTGGAACAGATCATTGAGTAGATGCACACAATCGATCAAAACTATTCAACATTCCTGACAGGTGATGGATTGGAAGCAAAAGGACCTCAACTGGGACTCGAAGAGATCAGTAGATAAATTAGATGAAAACATATCGGATCAATGAATTGAACGATAACATCGATAACATTGATAGCATGACATTGGTTAAGTGACATTAAGTGACATTAAGTGACTTTGTTCGATTTCTGCACGTATAATTTTATCAAGGCCCACAATCATGGAAATGTTGTTGCAATGTTGCGGCAATGTTTCATGTTTTTCAGCTTAAAAATGTCATCGCAATGAAAACGAACAAGTGCATGTTTTAAACGAATTGCAACGATTTTTTTTTCAAGATTTGTTTAAAAAACCATTTGTTCACATCAATTTTTCTAGAAAAGAAACACGATTTTTTCAAGCATTTTCCATCATTTTTGACGTGTTTTTGGCATTTCTTCGTAGGACTTCACCATTTCCGTGAAAGTGAAGCGTTCTAACCATTGAATGGTTTAAAAAGTATTGCAACGATCTATTTTGTTCAAGATTTTCTTCCAGCATTTCCATCCATTTTTTGGCATTTCCTTGGGCGTTTTTCACGATTTCCACCATGGGCTTCGACCATCCCGTTTTCGTAGCGTTTGCTCAGCGTATCTCCAGGGTCGAGCCCCACCTGGAACGGTCGGGTCCAAGTCCTGGGGCCATCGTCTGTTTAGTGTGGCATCGAATAGTTTTTGTTTTCGTTGTCTTTTCGTTGTTTTTTTCAAATTAGCCATGAGACGCGTGCAGTCCCCCAAAAGGCCGAGCATCAAAAAATAGAATGATACTATTTGATGAACCTGTGAAATATTATTGTTATCACTATGAGTTTTTTCTTTGTTATGATCTATTTAGAAAATACTATGAACTTTTTTCCTTTCCTTTCAGATTGCTGCAGGGTCATCTGCTCGGAAACGTGCATACTCACATCAGAACTGTACTAGTCTAGGTAGCAATCAGGCTGCACGATGTCCCTAGACACAAAATTCATCTGACGGAGTAAAAGGAGCTCTTCCGCCATGGCCTGTGATGGGGGAGTGCATCCAGAAAAAGTCTGCTGAACAAAAAGGGCAACTGCATCCGCAATTGCTGAATTCAAGGCTGCCGGATAAATCTTGGCAATCGCCGTCTTGAAATTGCCATCGGCATCGCGCCCTTTCAGGGCCTCATGAAAGCCCCGCTTGTGTGGGCACCTACCACAATGACCGAGTCGTTGGATGGAGGTTCGCAGCCACGGGAGTCTCACCAGCATCAAGGTTGTCGGTTTCATACCTGGGCAATCAAAGATGCGTTGGTCAAAGGTGACGAAGGTGGTGCAATGTAGCCGCTTCATCCAACTCATGGCAGCTGAGGCCCATGTGCTCGCAGGTCGGAATCGGCTCGCCCACAATGGAAAGGCCGGGTGTTCCAAAAAAGAACACCCTCCAAGGAGGGCACACCAAAAGGACATCTCGATCAAAAACTGCATCAAAGTGGTGCCTAGTTGGGTTTGACACCACTGTCGCGCAGTGTTGGACGGCAATCCATTCGGCTCATCAAAGCTGCGGACAGGAGGGGGGCCGCCCTCCATCAGGCGCGCAGAAGTGTAAGTCTCACAGGGCGGCCCCCCTCCGAAGACAGCGCCGCTTTTGATTTGGTCTGTCCAGAATGTGCGACTTCGACCTGTGGTCAGATCACCAGCTTCACCTTGCAAACAAAAGTCCACGCTGATGCAGAACACATGATAGTGCCCTTGGACAATGTGATTGTCAATGCGATGTTGGATGTCGCCTTCACGGCGGAATCCCGAGAAGAAATGCACAAAGCATAACGTCTTCAGGTGCAACTGGGCAAAAACTCGCGCAAGACCGGTCATGGAGAAACATCCATTGGACCCATGCTCTGTGCCAGTGACTGAGTGCATAATGAAGTGCAAGTCACCTGTCTCAGGCCGACCCTCTCTTGGTCGCTGTAGCACGGGAACATCGTCTGCAGGATGTTCACAAAATCCATCCAACCCTTCATAAAGACGACTGCCATGGTGCCCAAGGCGGTGACACCAACGTTGAAGAAATAGGGCTGCATCATCGGAACCAGGAGGAGGAAGACACGGTCCAATGGCCCGGACTGCAGGGAGACAGGCTTTGGTCGGTAGCCATCCCTGTTGTTTCAGATCTCTGGCGTATTGCCTGTCTGCTTCATCCAACTCTTCAAGGTCTGTAACTTGCATAGGCGGAAAGGCCGCTCGAATGCGAAGTAGACAATCTTCCGAATGTCGAAGGTGTGCACAAAGGCGTGCTCGGCAGTGAAAAAGCTTGCCACAGTTGGAACACATGCCATCCAACGCATAGTGCTTGACCACGGCGTGATAGTCATGCTTCTGAGCTGCATGCATAGCAAGGGCTCGTTTCGTGGCAAACCTTGAATCACAAAGGCTACAGTGCCATTGCTGCGAGGACATTGAACACTGAGCGAGGCGGAATTCAACGCCTGCAAGCTGTAGATTTTTGCGGAGCCACATCTGCCAAATTGTAGTCCGCGCATTGGCATGGTGATACGCAATGCAGGACTTGGTCGCCCGTTTCAAATGTCCCTTCCATTGGCCATCCATCTGCACCACCGTCAACCAATCAGACCACGTAGAATCTGCTGTCAAGCCGAATTTACGGTGGCTGAAGGTGGCAAACCAATGAAACGAGTCCTGTAGGAGCAAGAGCCAAGAGCCCTGCTCATTACGGACTTGAGACAATGCTTGCCAATGTACTGCAGGGCAATGTTGGACCATGCGCTTAAAATAGCGTAGCCGGGCGAGATGCAGTTGTGCACCAGGGGGAAGGATTTCACAAAGGCCACAAAGCGTGTTCACATCACATTCAAATGGGGGCTGACCACGGAGGTGTGGACGGGCAAGCTGATAGAGCATAGGGCGAAGCCCAGCTTCCCAGACTTCAATCATCTCTGGGGACAGCCAGCTCCAAGTATGTGCATTGAAGAGGAAACGAGTCATCACAAGAGCATTGAAAACCTGAATTTTGGTGTGTGGCGCAACTCCTTGCTTGCTGAAGAACGGTTTGCACAGCGGCCCCCAAGCTTTACGAGCTGCTGTGATGCGTTCTCGAATGGCATGCAGAGGTTTGCCATCATTATGGACCCAAGTACACAAGTGCTTGTACGAAAGGACAACAGGCAAAGCAATAAGGGAGTCCACCTCTTCAACATGGATCATCCACTGGTTGCGCTGTCCTGCTACCCGCTCCTTGTAATGACGGGAACGTGGCCCCCTCCATGTCATCAATAGCTCGGTCTTGCCGGCGCCATATGTCAGCTCGAGGCCACGTTTGCGAGCCGCAAGAAAGATGGCTCCAAAAGCGTGCTCCGCTGTTGCAACCAACATCTCATTATCTGGGGCGTTGAGCAAAATGGCAAGGTCATCGACATATGCAACTTCGGCCCATGAGTGCGGAGCAGGCTCACTTGCAACTGTGAAGTCAGAGACCGGTGTCGGGTCGCCTGCCCATGTAGCCGGGGTCTGCTGCATTGTGCAAGAAACCTCCTTCAAAATCAACGCCATGGTGAGGTTGAAGGCAATGTCCCCAATAGGATCACCGGGCCGAGTACCACGATGTGTAACAGCAACTTCAGAAAGGCCATCAATCTCAAAGCACGTTGATTGGAGGACATCTCGAAGAAGCGCTGTGGCATGGGGGGTCAAGTTCTGAATGGCCACGTCGTGCTCGGCATCCTCCAGGAGTTGTTGCACTTGCTGAGGGTGAACTCCAAGGCGATGCATCGCACAAATGAACCCGGTGGCATCCATTGGATGATCAAACAGCCCCTGTCGAATAACGCTGTAGAAGGCGGCCTTGAAGTCAACAAATAAAATAGCTGAAGGCAGCTTGCAAGCAGCGGATCGAGCCAAATGAGACTGAATCAAGTGATGGGCCGAATCACACCCAACTCCTTTTCTGCCCCCCATCTGAATGTGCGTGAGGACCGACTGCCACGAAGTGACTAATTGTTTTCGAAGTGCAGAGTGGTACACTTTGGTGGTGAAATTGTTGAGGAAGATTGATCTGTATCCGGCTGGATCCTCGCGAGGCAGCTTTCCCTTGTGTAGTGGGATAAGGCGGCCAGTCCGCCAGGCCGCAGGCTCACGGGCTTGCGCTGCGGCTTTAGACGTCAGCACCAAGAGCTGCTTTGCCAGAGGTTCACCACCTGCCTTAAGCACATCAGGGGGTATGGCATCAGGGCCTGGAGCTTTGCCACGGCGAAGACGATGTACTTGATGCTGAATATCCGCAAGGGTAGGGATAGCCTCAAAGTCAAAGTCGGCTGCCGAGAGCCCCAATGTAGAAGGCAAAGTACGTCGAAATTCGGAGGGAGCCATGATGCAACCAGCCTCAACATCTGCAAATTGAGTGAGCCATAGTCGCTGTTGTTGTTCAAAAGACTGTACGGGACGTCCTTTGGAACGCAACATGGGCAGCGCACGACCAGCAGATCGCTTGGATTTGCGGGCTCCAAGGCGAGTCAACATGCGATAGGCCGTGCGAGCATCATGCAGGTCGCCAGCGTCGGCTAGTTGATTGATCAGCTTCTCATAGAAAAGACGTTGATCAGCATGAACTTTGCGACGGACATCCGCTTCAATGAACTTGAGCTGTTGCTTGAACTCAGGGTCGTGCATAAGGTCATGCTGACGGCCATAGTCTAAACAAGATCGCTTCCATGCAATCAAATTGCGCGTGGATTCCGCCAATCTTGGCCGGGAGCGATCTTGAGTCTGCTTGGTGAAGAATTGCTGAGCCAAGGACAGTAAATTCGCCTCAAAGTGATCGGCATGGGCGTCTACATGAACTGGCCAGGCAGGGATGGGCAATGTGTAAAGGGCTTCCTGAAAGGCAGCACATTTGACTGGATCAAGAAACGCCATAGAGTCCCACTGCGTTGAAGGTCTGCCACAAGGTGCTTCAAGCCATCCACGGACTTGAAGACATACCGGAAGATGATCATCGTGACCAAAGCCACCAGCATGGTGCTGGTCGATCCAGCTACAGGCACAGAGTGGAAAAGCGGCAGCGGAACACAGCACGTAGTCCCTCCTGGCTTTGTGTCCTCTCGGATGCATCCATGTGGTGTGTGGGCCGGTATGACACCAGGGCATGGTCGTTGGCGCATGCCATTGGAGCTCATCAATGGCCTGTTCGAACAGCGTGCCAGTTGAATTCATGGGTTCAGCTCCTGCCATACCAATGCGCACAGTTGAGTGAGAAGCCAAAGGAGCATTGGCGTCCACGAAAGCCCAGGTAAGTTTGGCCAGTGACGCCTCACGAAGCAGTCGTATTGTTTCTTGCCACCACACTTGAATCTCCTCGATACTGCACTGGGGGGTCTTGCAGGGTACATGTAGTACCACAAAAGACATCTGACAGTCATCGTGGGCAAGATTGACAAGGAGGCGTCGAGGATCAGCGTGCGTGATCGTGGAACGAAAGTCCCTAAGCCGCAGTGAGCCAGACTCATTGAGAGACAGGTCTTGATGAAGCCAAAGTTCACACCCAAAATGCAGGGCCCTCTGACATTGAAGTGCTCCGGACGCGAAACATTGATAAGGGCCAGCCTGATAAATACCGGCCGTCCTGCGTGTTTCTTGTAGGCCAAGAACTTGTACTTTCTGCTGGCTCCATTGATGCGCAAGGCGTAGTGCTCGATCCGAACTGGACGAAGGCTCAAGGCCAGGGTCAACGGAGCCAAGGGCCAAGACATTGGCACTAATACACTGAAAGGACACCTGATGCCACGAGGGGGAGGATTGCAAAGGCGTCGGACTTGGCACTTTCAGCAGGCTCGGTTGAACTTGCCATATACCATCAGCAGACCCAGGTGGTAAACATTGGTGCATGGTGGCAGGGGCATCCAGCATCCAAGCCCATGCAAGATCAGGGCTTTTGGCCAATTGAGAAAAGGCTGTCAACTGCAGCTCTCCAACAGACTGTTGGACACGGTTGCAGTGCCGAGCAACAGCATCGGCAAGCTCGTTCCACGGATCGCCACAATGACCACGGACTTCACAAAAAGTGCCAGAGCAACGATTGAACCAACTGCCCAAAACTTGGCATAGCTTGCTCAAGACCGGGTGTGCTGCACAGTGCCACTGGTGCGTGGCCAAGTTGGCACTGAGGGCAAGGTCTGGTCGAATAACGACCTGTGTTCGCTCTAATCCGAGGCATGCAATCATTGCGGCATTGACTGCGGTCAATTCGGCAGCGATATTATCAAAATGGGTGAGCATCTTGGGTGTCGACCCGCACAGTGTCAGCAATGCAGCCTTGCAAGGAAGGGCGTCCTTTGCAATCAAAACGGACAGCGATGACGCTCCAAGCGGCACTAATCCCAGTAGCCGTGCCATCGACATAAAGTGCGGTAGTGCTGGCAAGAGAAGGTTCACTGAACTCTTCCGGATGAGCCATGGCATAGTAAGTGCTGGAGTGTAAATTGAGACCTTCCGGTAACAAAGCAAATCCAGGATAGACTGCCGCAAGCAATCGAGGCCAATCCGGTTGATGCCAGCACAAAGTCTCAGGAAAAGCATGGTGGGTAATTTGATAAGGCAAATTGTCAGCCAGGCAAGCTTCCAATGACAGGGTGACGCGATGCTGAGAATGCACGGGCTGCACCATCTCATTCTTCGATTGCTGTGCGGTCCCAGGAAGTTGGCGAACTTGCGTTTGCAGCAGGTTGAGGGCCTCTTCCTCAAGAGGTGCCGCTGAAGGCAAAACTGGATGACTGCCAAGAACATCGACCACCAGGGACCAACCAGATTGAATGGGCTGCGTGACATAGGGAGCCAGAAAGGTTTGGCCGTGTCCAACACGCCGAGGAAAACGACGCAATGGTCCTGGTAGGGCAAGTACATCCACCACCATTTCTGCAGACACATGGGCAGGCATGAAGGTCGCCACATGATGCAGTGCTTGTCCTTCTTGATCTCGCACACGCGCAGTGAGCAGCACGGCCACTTGATCAACCGGTAGACCCTGAACTACCAGAACATGCCCAATGGTATGCTGAGTCAAAGAGGAAGGTGGAGCAGGCGTAACCCAAAAGAGATGGGTAGGAAGAGTGCTGTCAGCCTGATCCCCCCAGCGTTCAACAATGGACCGCTGCCACTCCAATGGTTGGTTTCGAATCCTCAATGTTCTGCTTTGAACACAACTTTGACGGAGAGCAACATGGAGATACCAAGTAGTGACGTAGGCAACAGGCCCCTCATCTTGGCGTTCCACTGCAGCCAAATCCTGAAATGCTCGGGATAACTCTGCGATCCATTGTGGGGTGTCTGCTTGATGGCCAAAGAAGGGCGGCAGAGAAGACGAGCTGGGAATTTGAGCCATGCGTCGCTCAAGATTGGTGGCTGTAGAGGCTGGGTATGATGTCACCCTGGCTCTGCTCAGGACCAACCGAAATGCATGTCCGTGACTCGCATATGCACGCTCAGCTGGAGCAAACTGGCGGGCACCGTACCAAAGGGTACATACATTGTGAGCTGCTTCAGGAGGACAATCCTCCGTCAGTTCGGCCATAATCATCACGGAGAACAGGTCGATACGGTCGGCCATAACCAATGCGAGGGAATGTGCACGGCCGCGGTCGTAGTCGCTATCATAAATTGACAGCACAATGGACCTCTGGAAGCGTTGTGGCCGCTGAACAATCATGAGCTGGCCGATGATTTGTCCCGATGCGTCCTCTGGCAAGGGAGTGACCAAATGAAACTCAATCTCCGCCTCAGGGATAATGTGGTGTCGCCAGAGGTGTTTGAGCTGCTCTTCCCAGTGCAGGGCATCGGGTCCCAAAATCGCGACGCGGGTATGGTGACACCTTTGATAGTTCAAGTGGTCGGTGAACCACGTTTCCAATCGTGCAAGTCTTTCGACAGCTCCTGGGCCAATGGTAGCTAGGCGGTCCCAATGTTCATGTAGCTCACGCGCCCAGGGAGCAAGCTCAGCGATGTCGAATACATCTTCTTGAAATTCAGGAAGATTTTCCGCAGCAGTATTGATAGCGTTGACTGCCCTCAAAAATTCTTCCGTGAAGCTGGGACATGATCCAAACATTGTCCATGCAGGATATCGCCGAGCTGAGGGGGCTGCAAAGTGGGCCTCCAGCAAAAGTCAAAGGCCGCCTCTTCAATGTGAAGTGTTGTGGAAAGCTGTAGAAGAACATGAACTTCTGGATCTGGTAACCCAAGTTGTGCTCGGAGCTCTGCAGGATCCACCAGACTGGGAGAATAGCCAGTGGTGTCAGACCAACTCGGAGATGCACCATAGGTGAGCTCATTGTGCTGCTGCCTGCGCCAAAGCAAAGGTTGCGTAGGTTCATCACAATAGAGTGAAGGCGGGATCACCAACCGCAGATAGTCACCATGTGTGGGCCTCAACATCGGATGGTTCTGAGATAGCACCGGCTGATGGTTGTGGAACAAAATGCAACGATCATCTTCAAGGTGGCAATAAACATCAACGCCTGCACGAATGAAAATGGCTGGCAACGTTGCAGGAATTGGGGTGATAAGCACCCTACGATCAACCACCGGAGCAGTCTGGTAATGAGCTTCGCGGGTGTTGCCATGAATTTCATAGTCAATCAGGCACAATCTGCTGGGCTCACCAGGCTCCATGTCATTTTCCAAATGAGCAATCATGGGCGTAATGTCGGTGGCAATATCCGCGAGGGGCACATTTATCTCATAGAGAGCCACCAAGGAATCAACGTCAACTCCAAGCAATTGAGCAGCATCGGACATCATGCAATCATAGTCCGTCCAGTCAATATGGCCAAACACGACCGGATCATCCAAATGATAGATGAAAACTGCTCGCACGGTATGCGAGGAGGAAGAAGAACCGTCAGCCTCGGAGTCAATGTCGGCTTCCGCCTGGAATTCCTGGGGCAAAGTCATGGGCTCATCGGGATGGTTGGCTTCGTCAACTGTGGCATCTGCAGGAGGGCGCGAAAGTCTCACCCAATCCGGCGGAGGCAATTCATGTCGAACTTGGTGAACTTGCATCAGTGAAAATGCGTCATCAGTTCTGCTGGAAACGGTCCAGCCCAAGTCCGCAGACAGCTGGTGTGAAAAATTCAACGACCAAGGCTTGCTAGTCCAAGCCACAAAGGCTGTCTGAGGTAAGGTGAAACTCCTCAGTGGCATAGTGTAGTCCGAAAAAATACAGATGTCGATCATGTCAGAAAACGATGTCTGCACACGCCTGCTCTTCGGCCTGGTCATGTCAAAGACGTCGATTCTGATGGCGTTGCAAAATCCCACATCAATCGCCAGATCTTCTGCATTTTGGATAGCCTGCCACGGGGAGACAAAGTCGACTTTGTCACAAGCTGAATGAACCCACGGGCTGTGAACCACAGCGGTGGTATCAGCACCAGGAAGCCCTGGGTGTGCGTACACTTCAGTCACTTCACACCGGGCGTGCCAAAAGGCTGCATGGAAGGTAGCTGAGCAGGTGTAGAGGATGGAGCAGGTGCTTCGCCAAGAGGTACATCTCCTGAGCCGCGCATCCGTTTTGCCTTGCGCTCTTCGGCTTCTGCCTGCTCGGAGAGCTCCTGAAGCGAGGTAACGACCTGAGAAAGCCCTGCCGCAATCTTGTGCGTGGCTTCCGATCTCATCTCCTCGTCCTTGACCTGCTTGAGCTCTGGGCTGTTGGTGCCTTCTTCGTCGTCCGAAATGGAGACCGCACCATCCTTCACCACTTCTGACGTCTTGCCAAACTGACGCTGTGCCTGTGCCAGTTGGGTCTTGGCAGTCATGATCTGATTCTGAATGGCGGCTTCTTGGGACTGAAAGAGCCCTGCGTACTCCTTCCAGCGAGCCACACTGTACTGAAGGAAGGTCCGCCATGAGGTAACCAGTCTCAATCTTGCTGCTTCTGCCTCTGCAACTTCGGTCTTTGCGCGCCCAATCTCGCGCACGCTGGCATGAACTTGCCCCAGATTGAGCTGGAGGTTGGTGTGGTCCACCTTTTGGACAGCTTGCTGAACCTCCGGAGTCCACGTTTCTTCCGAGTGCCTCAGTGCGCCCAGAATATTCTGCAGGTGGATCTCGGCAGGCGACGGAGTGGCACTGCGGGCGGCCTGCGGTGTCGGGTTCAGGACCGGCATTTGGGCCATTTGTTGCCTCCAAAATTGATCCGGTGCTGTCATAGGTCCCTGCGGTACAGGCGGAGGGGGTGGCGGAGCATACTGCTGCGGCGGCACAGCCGATGGCGGAGGCATCTGAGGATGCATGTAAGGGGCCACGACCTCATGTGAGCTGCAGCATTTGGGGCCCCTTGCTGTTGACCACCTGGACCACCATGATGTGAGCCACCATCTCGTTTGCTCTTTCTGGACTTCTTGCGAGGTGTGGCTTTGCGCCCTTGAGCATTGCCTTGTCCACCTTGGTGCCAGCCCGTATAGCCCGCATACGGTTGCTGGTCTTGCACTTGGCCTTGTTGAAAGGTATAATCCATGACCTCTTGCCACGTCTTTCCACACCAAGCACATCTCGGCATGGAGGACTTGGCAATCTTGTGACAAACACGGCACCTCCACGGTTGCTTCACAGTCGCCATAGCAGCAGTGATGCGAGCAAGGAATCGTCGATCCTGACTGTGGTGGGCCGCAAGGGTCTGATGGATCTTGGCCAAGGCCGCAAAGTCCAAAGAAAGAGCACCTGTGCGATGTAAGAACCAACGACGCCTCGCAACAGCACGTGCTCGTCTCAGAGCCCGCCTTTTGTTCAAGGACGCCGTGGCCAGCAAAGCCAGGGATGTCAATCTCAGAGACAGTGATCAATGCAAGGAGCTGGAAGAACAACCACCGCCTCATACACCAGAGCGATGTGGTAGGGCTCCAAGCAAAGGTGCTCGCAAAGGCTCAGCAGCGACAGGCGCCGCAGAGCCCGCGGGTACGCACAAACCCGCTCAGGTGATAGGACCCACCGCCGGAAGCGTTCGAAAACGTTCGGGGGGCGGTTTGGACCAAAACCTTGAACATACTATGAACTATGATAATAAACTGTTTTATATATGTCAAGTTGTTTTATATATGTCAAGTGTCATTATTCTTCATTATAGTTCCTGATTTTTTATTGTTTCCATTGTGTTTTTTGATTTTCGATAGTTTTCCAAGTTTTGTCAAGTTTTGTCACCCGTTTACATTGTTTTGTTGAAATTTGTTGAATGTGTTTATTGGTTTTAACTTCAACGTGTTCATTGTCTTTTCTTCGGAGATGTTCATTGCATTTCCATTTTTTCAAGTGCTGTTCATTGTCTTTGATTGATTTTCCGGGTTTGTTCATTGACTGTTCATTGACTGTTTTTTTCAAGTGCTGTTCACTGCATGTCAACGCAACAGAATCACGTAGAGAAGCCACTAAGCCACTGTTTTGAGAAATGAACTGTGGATAACTGTGGATTCTTGCGAAATCCTGCACCACCTTTGGATGGTTGAAACATGTTGAAACATGTTGAAACATGTTGAAACATGTTGAAACATGTTGAAACCCATGGTTTTCTTTTTACCACATCCCTCAACTGGTGTAGAATTTGGCAACCGCCCACGGTATCGCATACATAAATTATAGATGTATATCCCATCATATCGCACTATATTCCCATGATATTTTCACTAAATCCCATGGTCAAATTAAGAAAAAACCGGGGGACCTTTCGGAGGCTTCATTCAACGATCCTACTGACCTGCACTGCAGCTTCATCTTCAAGGGTGTTGCCCTGGGAAGAACTGAGAACCTGAGGCGTGAACTGTGAAGAACTCTGGTGATGGAACTTGTGAAGAAAGAATGGAATCACAGATACTGGTAAAATACATGTAAATATCACAATTATATATTGGAGTAATTAAACAATATAATCGGTGATTGGACCAAAAAAAAAATGATGATATGATTAGATTGATGATACTAATGGCATCCCCCTAAAATCAACCCCGTCCCAAATATCTGCGAAATCTTGGTGGATTCTTTGCATCGAGATCCTCCTGGAACTGTGTGCCTCATCCTGAATGGAAAGGGATGTGTTTTTCTTTTTGTAATCCCTTCCCCCGTTAAAAAAAAAAAAAACACCCGAAACGACACCATGGTGGATATAGGGAATTTCCACATTGGGACCATAGAAATGGGGTGTTTCATAAGTTTAATATGAACGGATGATGGGATTATGGTTGATGATCTTTGTGACCAATCTCCTCGGAGTTGAGCAATCCGAAGATCATCTCTTTGAACAGTTCGATTAGGTGGTTCACCAATCATCATCTCATAGAATCTTGGAACCACTTGAACCAAGATTCTTTCAACTTTAACAAACTAATCTTTGAATTCATTTTGAGGTTCCGAATCCATTTGATTCATTGGGAACCACAAAATCTTTGAGTTAGCTGATTCCAAATCTGGATAAATATTGTCTGGATAAACTGAAGTAGGATAATTACTATTTGATAACATTGGATAAGGATTGGCATTACCATTACACAGTATATACAGGATATTTTGGAATAATTTCCCATTGGTACCACGAAGTTGTTCTGGTGATTTGGACTCTGCTTCCCATGCTGACGCATGCTGACCAGTGACATCCAGGATCTTTCTCTCAGTGACTTCCAATTGCTCCTTGTTCTCACCTGCGATGAGTCGATGAGAGATTTCAGCCCCGGTGAATTTCACCCCGATGCTTCACAAGTGGCGGTTGGTGGTTACGGAGCCCTTAATAAACCTTTATCATTGGGCTGTCACTTTTGGGGGAGCATCCAAGTACCTATAGAAGTACCTGGGCTACTATACTCATTATGACTTGGGACTTTTAAAGTAGCAATTTTGATGGGTACGGTACGGAAAATCGGAAAGTCATAAGTACATTTTCCGCCATAAGTATCAAAATGATTCAAAAAAGAGGTTTCCATGGTGACGACTGGGGATCCTCCATGACTTGAGAACCCACGTCCTGGGGCACCTTCGACCAATCTGGCCTTTTCCTCTGCCAGATCTGGACGTTCCTGGAAGTGGATGGATCTGGACCAAGGACCAAGGCACTGCAGTGTCTTTGATGCTTCAAAGTCGGGAACATGTAAAGGAAACCTAAAAAACATAGATATCATTAGATACCTAGATCGAAAGGTGTGGTATCTCGATTTGTGATGCGTAGTTTTCTCTTTAGCAGCTCTTGAATCGAGCGAAGTACCCCATGACACCATGACACCATCAGGCTGCCTTTTCAACCACGATGTTCAGCAACTGGTCTTGTAGTCCCACCTGGTGAGATGGCTGCCA
>Ga0126342_10014049_pt1 | contig 14154 bp, 14 predicted proteins | sample Cyp1metagenome_FD_92528 | JGI IMG/M metagenome (GOLD analysis project Ga0126342, IMG submission 92528) | Coral microbial communities from Lord Howe Island, Old Settlement Bay, Australia - Cyphastrea 1 metagenome | ecosystem: Host-associated > Invertebrates > Cnidaria > Coral ...
CATTACATTACTTACATACATACATTACGTACATTACAGTATTACATACATTACATACATTACATACAATACATACATTACATACATCACATACATTACATTACATTGCATTGCAGTGCATTGCATTACATTACATTACATTCCATTACATTACATACATACATACACAAATATGATCCCATATGAATATGGATCAAATATCTATTATCTATCCATATTGTTGAATCATATGAATATGTAAAATGATCTTGTAATATGAATATATAGATGCAATTATGTAGCATTATGTAATGTAAACTGTATAAGATCTACGAATCCGCACGCCCTCGCACCTCTTCGCTTGTTTAATTTGGCTTTCCAAAAAGCGTCGATCATCTTCCAACGCCTCAGCCGCAGCCCTTGGTGGGAACCGTCCCAAGCGTTTCAGTTATCCCGAAAAAAATTGGAGGAACTCACAAGGTTGAAACTGCAAATGAGGATTGGTTGTATTTCAAATCGTCCTTGGTCATTGGTTGAATTCCTGAATTTTCAATCATCCCATGTCCAGGGTTCAAGTTCCGTTCGCGCTGAAATTCCAACCTGGGATCACCTGCAAAAATTCCAAGTTCTAGTCATTAAACTCATTCAACTGATGTTCCATGAAACAATAGTGTTTCCCTGAAATTTTGGCCTTTTCTGTCATGTTTTCCCTCCAATTCTGTGACTCCGGACTTCTGCTTTGCCTTTCCACTTGTCCAGCTCCTCAAAGCCATCATGGGACCAACTACAGTTTCTTTTCGCGATCTGAGGGACCAAAAGAGCACTTTGGGATGAAAGGACCAATTATGGCTACCGACAAGATTCAGCATTAGTTTGTCATTACAGTCATTATGTACATGTTTTATCCTGGTGCATCAAAGCATGTCTATCTCCTATGATCCATGAATAGTTCATATGGCCTAGGCCACTAAAAAGGATACCGAACACTCATTCCATGGGTGTCAGGGTTTGTCCCAAAAAATGGGTCCGGCCCTCATGTTTCCCAACCTTGGCTTGTTTTCACGCGAATCCCTCCTGTTCCTGATTTTCCCGGACCCCTATTTTGACACATCTGACATATCTCACTGTTTCCGGCAGAAAATTCCATGTCCTTCTTGTACTTCTTGACCAGCTCATCAAGTCTTAAAGCCTCGTTCATGAACCAGTCCAGTTCCTGCGCAAAATCCGCGTGGTTTCATAGGGTTCCCCCTGAAAATAGGGTGCCCCAAAAAAAAACTATGAATTATCAGTTTTGTCATATCATGGTCTAGCATCGTTTTCTTTATGGTCAGGGTCAAAATTGGGTCCCTATTTCAAGATATTTCAAGGGAATATTCGTATCGAAAATGACAATAGCCACGAATTTCTGTCCACAAGGCTCAAAGTCTTGACTCACCCAATCTTGTCTCATGCTCCAAGTTGAAAGGCAAAACCTGTGGGTTTTGGCTCCAAGTTAAACATTATGGCTACATATGGCCACTTGGATGTATGAATCACTTCATCACTTTTTGATGATCATCAGAATCGTGCGAGGAACCTTCTCCAACGACTGGATCTTGGCATCTCTTCGAGTTTTCGTCTCCTCCTCATCAGCCTGTGGGCTGAACTGCCGATGCAGGTGTCCTTTTTTTGGCAGCTTGAATGGGTGTATCTGAAAATTGGGAACAGCAAAACAACCATGCAAAACTACTGTTGTTTTTTTAAACGAGGTTCCAGTACCAAAATGGACCTACTGGTACGTGGTAGATCTTTGGGTAGGCAAACTCAGAAACGTTTGGTTCATGAAAGCACCTTCTGCTTCAGCTCTTTAAATTCCTTTTGCACCGTGAACCTGCAAAAATACTGACAAACAGGCTTCATCGTAAGGAGCGAACCATCAGAAATGGACAAAAAGCAAAAAGAACTGCTGGGATAATGCTGCAAGCATCGATGGTTATTTTTATCTGGCTTGTGACCCGCCCTTTATATAACCATATATACATCGATTTTATACATCCCAGTTCTGTTTCGGACCCCATAACGAGCACCGAAGAAGCATCACTTGAAGCACGTTGAGGCCGCAACATGAAGCTCTTGTATGCTACGAAGAAAGCCTTAGCCATACCGGCCACCAAGAATACCGTGGTCCATGCGGATATATGCGGATATCCCAAACCGTCCTGAAATGAAAGTTTTAGGCATACCATATACCGTATGCCAGTCAACTTGAAGAAAGTGTCATCATTGCAATGAGGAATGGAAGATTATGGAACATGATGGAAGAAACTGTTGAGTATTTGAAACTACATCAGAGCTTGCTAAGCTTCTGGCCTTTTCATTGGCACTAAGCTTGCTCTCGACTCGCTCATCTAACACATCAGCCAACGCCTCAGGTGACTGCCGGTGACTGCCGGTGACTGCAGAGTCTTCAGGTGACAGGACCATGAAGCCCCAATCCCCCATCACCCTGCCCGGCGCCTGCAGATCTTGATGAAGCCCCAGAATCTTCGATCCATGCTCGGTATCTTCCAGCAAATCCTCACGCTTCTTTTGTCTGTCCAAAGCTTGCTTTCTCTCTACATTCAGCAAGGACAGAAACCTGGGGCGGGCAGTTTTTCTGAAATCTGGCTGGGTCAAGCTACCACAGCCATGAAAAAAAACAAACCAAAACTAAATATATAAACATGAAGCAAACCATACAGAAACCCTAAACCAACACTCACACAAACCCTGATGAAACCCTAATTTTACCTTAAACCAAACCTGAATAAACCCTAAACCCAGACTAGATAAACTTCAAACCAACACTAAGTAAACCAACGCAAACCGCCACAGCCCAAAATGGCGAAATCCATGAGTCACTCTGAAGCCCATGGCTGCTATGTCACTATGTATTTCGTGGTTAAAACAGCCGAGTTTCCATTACATTACAATATCAGCACATCAGTTTCCCCACCAAAGTTTGGCTGCACAAGCCATGAGTGTCACTTTCAGCTGTTGGTTTCCTCCACCTGCAGCATCTGAGGCACTCACGAGTTATCCGCAGGCACTAGCGCCATGGCTTCTCCAGCTTGAGCAAAAAACGGCCGCAGGAGGGTCAAATTTTCAGACCTATGGAGAAACATGTTTGGGGCGTTTGTACAACCATCCATATTAATATTAATATTAAATGATATTATTTTTATGATATTTATATTAATATAATAATCCTATCCAATATTCAATCATATTCAATCATATTCAAAACATTGAGGACGCTGGGCTATGTTTTTATATGTTTTTGACCAGTGCCCAGAGGTACCTTACAGCTTTCACCAAGTGGGAAGCGGCTCAATGTCATGCAAATGTCCAGGCGGCGTGGCAGCACTTTCTATTTTTTCCTCGGAAAGCCAGCAACGAGTCGTCAACGCCTGCTGAGCGGATTCAGCAAAATGCCCGGGCTTTTCCACTTGGTGGTGTCTGAAGCCACAGGCAGTCAGGCATGACCCCAACTCAGCACAGCTGCAAGCTCATCCTGCCTGGCAGCGTGTTGGTTGCTTGCGACACAGTCTACACATTTGGGACAACATCTGGTTTTGGGTCGACATTGGGCGCCCCATTGGCCGTGCCCGAAAATATCCGAAAAAGGCTACCAGTCCAAGGTTGAAAATCTCATTCTGCCATATTTTCTTTGACTTCCCACCATTTTCCCATGAAGATAGCCACATTTGGGGAACTGGGCCCCGTTTACGCGCCTCATCTGCAGCCCGCAGTCCACCTAATGGAACATCACAAATGGCCGTGCGGAGCCTTAGGGGTTGCAGTTGCTTGGGAGGATCACATGCACCATTTAATGTAGACATACATATATAGATACAATATCATACAAGACAGCACAACACAACACAAGACGTTACATTGCAATACATTGCATTGCATTCCATTACATCACATCACATAACATCATTACACGAATGCATGCATTAGTTTCTTAATTGTATCGCTTGGCATTACAATATAATGCAATACGATACATAAAAATAACATGCAGAACACTACACTACTGTACATGACGTTACAGTGCATACATATATGTAGTTATGTACAGCCCCTTTTATTGATGGTTTACCTTTAATAATCAAATCCCATTAGCCAGTGGTTTTTGATGGTGAAATCCCAATTTTTGATGGTTAATATTAATATCACTCCCAGATTAGTAAACAATGGTTGATGATTAGGAGGGTGACCAAAATAGTAATGACAATCTGCCACTAAAATGGTACTAAAAAATCTGAATAGCTTCGGGCTTATTAATTACCATGTATATATATACACTATTGATAATGACAATTATATTAAAACAATGTCAATGATACTGATACTTGTAGTAAAGACAAAAAAACAGAGAATACCAATAATAATTGAAAGAAAGGTATAATAACAATAATAATGAAGATAATCCTGCACAAGCACAATCATGATGATGAAGAAGATAACGATGATGATGAGATGATGATATGATGTTTTGATGCTACCATGATATGATGATATGGTGCTATGATGATATGATGCCATGATGATATGATGCTATGATGATATGATGAGCTGATGATATGTTGATATGATGATCTGATCATCTGATCATCTGATGATCTGATGAGAACAAAAAGGTACTGGTTCCCACTGGCTCTCCTCTTCCAAATGTATCCCTTCAATGCAAATAAATGCAAATAAAATGTCTGTAATAACAGCACCACTTCATTAAATCAAAAAAGCTTGATATTCTAAGATTCTGGCGCATGTCCGAAGCGATCGTCTGGAGTGCTCAACCTTTGAAGGCCACTCTTGACTTGATGTGTTCAGAACTCAAGCTGACAACAAATTTTGGGTACAATGAGCCTGGTGCTGCTCCTACTTCCAAATTTAACTTGAAGCCCAAGGGGTAAGGGACGAAAGCTAGCTTGGCAGGGAGCTTGGCATGAAAACACAATGATGCTGAGGATGCGGGTGCTGCCGAATTTGCTGCCGCTGGCCACATGCCGATGGTTTGAGCCACGGCCATACTGCTTGTGAACCAGCCAGCCGGGGGGGGAGGGGAAGGGACTTCAGCTAGCAGAAGCTAACTCTCGTGATTAAATGAAGACCCATTGCATCTGTATCAACTCCAAGTTAATGCACACCCAGAGAATGGGTAGATCGAACTCCGTCAACATCTCTGGGCTGAAAGGCCTATCATAGGAACCGAAGGCTGCAGAGACTTCTCAGTGCAGCACTCATCACGGTTGATATCGAATGAGCTAAGCACCCTGGCGGTGCTCATCACTTCATGTCAGGATAAAGAGACGGCCCCAACAGTCCCACTTAGTTCCTCTGATTGCTACCATGTCAAGATCAATATAACCGATATACAGTAAGTGTCATAAAAGGATCAACTTTGGACCATGACTCAATATTTATTGCCACTCCGATGGAAAAAAAATGTCTGTCGGTCCAAAACAGATCCACTGCTCGCTCCGCCTCTCTTGCGTTGGGGGCGTCATCGTTTCCTTCACGATGACTCGGGCCTTTGCCTAGCCCAGCTCTTGGGATCGGGCTACGCCGATACCCCGTTTTTAGATGTGGTAATGTGGAGTTTACCCACCATGAACGTAGATCATCGTAGATCAATATTCCATCATTTTCCTAGTTTCCAATAGTTTCCATAGGTTGTCCTAATATCTTTCCCCGAAAAATGGGAGATTTATGACCGCCACGGTCAGAGGTCCTAGGTTCTGACCGCCTTTCCAATGTCACCTGAGGCCTCGTTCACAAAGTTGATCTTCTTCTGCGTCCGCCTGGCAAAAAGAGACGGTAGTTTGCCATGATCATGGTGGATGTTGTCGGGATGATCATTTCATCTGTAAGTGGATTGACATTGATAACTTGATTTCAAAGGGAAGTCAGAAACTTGCTGAAATGTTTGACCTTTACAATATATCCTTTTTGGGGGTAACAGTAGTTGGTTGATCGATGGCTAATAGATGGTTTGTGATGGAATTAATGGTAAATAGTAGATGGTTGATAGATAATTAACGGCTGGTCAATTGATGGTTATACCATGATGGAACTAGTGATGGTTGATAAATGGTTTATAGATTCTTAATGGATGCTTGATATGGTGTCGAAGTGATTGTCAAGATCATGGTTAAATTGCTGATTAATAGATGGCTAATAGATGGTCATAGCCTCATTGTTAACTAAGAGGCCCATCATCTCCATAGCTCTCTGAACTGAGCCCCCCGCTCACTGAGGAAGGGTCTCAAAGTCGACCAAACCGCCTGGGATCTTTGGCCATCTGGCAGCACCAAAAATAGAACTTAACCAGCAAAAATTGGCAGAAAACATGTGTTCACGACAGGATGGGATCAACCAGCCAAAGAAAGGATATTTAACCCGAAATAATGGAATTGAAATTCCACTTGAAACGGGAAATGTCAATCTGAACTGGAAAAAAATAGAAATCTAACACTGACCAAAATGGATATGGATCAAAATCTGGTTGGCCCTGTCTGATCCATGAGCGGGCTCGTCGTGTTTTCGTAGTCACCCTGTTTTCTGTAGGCAAGGTTGACACATATCCAAGTCAAAGCAACCCGATGTCCACATATGTGGGGAACCATAGCTCTTCCTACCTGGCCATCCTGGCCTGTGCAATGAAGGAAAAGTCAACGATGAGGATGCACTTCAATCGGTCCGCGAAAACCTGCATGACTCGATGACTACAGGTGGAGCCCCAAAAGTATGCGCCCAACTAAAACCAATCCCGTCTAATCACCTTGTCATGGATGGAAGGGATTGGAAAGAAAATGATTCCGTTTCTTTTTGGCTCTCTATGCGTCTCACTGCTTCCATTTTGCATCCATCCTGGGCTAAACCCAGCGGTTTCCATCTCTGGACAAAGCTGAGGTCCCCGCTACTCCAAAGTTGTTGGCCAAATGTTTGAAGGCAAAGGGGTCCATGTTCAGGTGGGGTTGAATCCTTAGATGGCTGCCAGTGACAAAGCCGCGTGTTTTCTGCAGGTCAAACACATGGGTTATTTTTTTGGGATGGGGGATGAGAATCCTTGCCATCGAAACAAAACCATTGATGGATGACAATACCCCCAATATTGGTTCTATATTAATCCAAGCCAACTCTTGACCATTCAACCCACATCTGTGCTTTTTAATATTACACCATGATGTTTTTTGCTGCACCGCTTGGGTTCCTTTGTCACCAGTTTCAACTCGTGTCGAAACACCGGACCAAGGGTCTGAATCATGTCAGCCACGAAGATCGCCTGACCATCTTCTTGAGCAAGTCTTGACGCGGCCTGGATCAGATGATCAGCTCACTGCCCACCAGGTCACCATAGCACCACCAGTTTGGTTAAGGCTTTGGTTAAAGGTTTGTTTAAAGATCTCTTTAAGGGTTTGTTTAAGGGTTGGTGGTGGGTCATGTTCAAATAGTTTTAGAGTGTTTCTTTAAAATTGAGTATGTATTGAACCCCATTTTATGGTGGGTAATTGAAGATATGCCCAAATAAGTCAGAATATGTCAGAAACATTTTGAGGCTGATCACAAGCCTGCATCAGCATGTAAATTGGATGTCATAACTCATGATTTGCTCCCATGTGAATTAGTGTATGCAGAATGTCTCCAAAGTTTCGACAATGACTGCTGACAGAATTTATATCACATACTGCATACCAAACATCATCATATGACTTGAAGACCACGAAATCACCGCCTCAAAGGCAAGGAAGACGTGGGGAATCAGCTCTCGCAGATGTTCGGTTTGGCTACGGGCACTCATGTAAATCACAGGTCGGTTTTCTCGATCACGTCCGATGATCCTCATGTCGCAGGCCACTTGACAGCGCATGGACCGAAAGAGCTCGCGTTCACGGACTCGACATTCGATGGCCTTCATTAACATCGGGACCGCCTGAGACATATTTCCCTGAGAGGCGCGAAGCATCCGACGTAGTGTTGAAAGGGAGGTCCACTCCTGTCGGAAAGAAAATCGGGGAAGGTGGCGGCACCTTAATTACATGTTTCCCCAGAGAACAAAAAATACAGACCCAAAGTACCCAAAGAGTTGCTAGTTTCTATCCTTTGTAGCGGCCCACCCAAAGGTGCACTCGGTAGATTTCCCCAAAGTCTTCTTGCTGATCATCACTTTTGATGGTTCGACCGCCATATTTTTTGTTAACTCCCATTCACACATTTTTTCTGATTATTACTCAACATTACTCATTCATTCTTAATAGTCAAATCCCCACAAAATTTCACTCCTCAACGGGGGGCGTTTGGGGACCGGTCACTCCTCCAGCTCCGGAAAGCCATGCTCAAGCTGACTCTTCAGTGTCTCATCCAGGTCTCCATCCTAGCGAAAGATGGGTTGGTTCGTTCATAGAAACCCCCAGCCATAGATCCAAAGAATAAGGTGACACCTAGACAAAAACCATCAAATGAATTTTCAAGCATGATCGATTTCACAGGAGGGGAAATCTGCAGGAAACCACAGAAATCTGACCATTCGGAGTTCAAATTCTCCGGTTGAAAACTTGTGGCTTTCCATGGGATGAAGCCCAGTTGGTCCCAACTTCAGCCAGAGATGCCTTCACTCTTGATGTGTACCTTTATTCATCTTTCATCTTTATTCATCTTTATTCATCTTTATTCGTCATATGAAGATTCTTTTGGAGCCAATCCCTGCCTGAATGCGATGCTTCCACTGGTCTCGCACATCATTTCGAAGAACAGGCACCAAGTCTTCATAGACATCTTCCGGCAGCAAGGAATCGGGATCAACTTTTTGCGGAAGACCGTGACGCGCTTCCCTTTCTGCAAAGGTTCTAAATCCAGCCTGCTACAGCCGGGAAGATCGTCACTTGCAAAGGGTATATGTCGAAATCCTAGTCTTGCAGTATCTTGCAGTCTTGCATATCAAGGCATTTCTAAATTCTTCAAATTTCCAAATCTCATCAACTCACCAGACATGCACTCCAAGGTTTTCGCATGTTTTCGCATGTTTTCGATTGTTTTCGCCTCAGGCACCAGTCCCAGAGACCGCTGGCAGTCTCCACTACCGCGTCGTTCCAGCGGATAGCGCCGCGGCACATCGCTGCCGTGGCCCCGCTGCGCCATCTCCTCCTGGGTCTCGTAGCAGTCGAAGAAGGCCTGAAACTCTTCGGCCTCGCCAACGCCTTGCCAGCTGTTATGCCTGGCGGTTGATGCTGCAATGTAGTTTTTTTGGGATGATTCACCACATTCAAATAATTTCCATGGAGGATGATTGTACGATTTGAGATAATTATATATATATGTATATCCAATATATGTTAAATGATGTTAAATGGACAAGCAGAGTCTAAAGCAGCCATGAAGGGATGTAATGATAAAAACCACGAATAGCCAATACCAAAAATGCGGAGCCAAGAATAAACACAAGGACATGGATAATATATATATATATATACAATATAATATAATATATAATATAATATAATATAATATAATGTAATGTAATATAATATAATATAATGTAATGTAATATAATATAATATATTTGTAATATGTAGGCGATTCAAAACTAAGCAGCCCAACAGGGAGGATCAAAATTCTAAGGGCCTGGCGACCACAATTCTGGGACAAATTTTGGACCATCCAACGTTTGTGGTTCACGATTTGACTTACACTTATATAACTTATATATATATATATATCATACATTATCATATCATCTGTAGAAACAACACCAACATTTGTGAATTGGCACATCCCACCAACCAGAATTTCCAAAAAGACTGGTAGCGAGCAGCTACAACTTTTGCAAGTAGAATTTCGGCTGCCAAGCCTGTTCTTGACTAGTCTGGCTGCTGCTTCATCTCCACGTGTGGTACAACAAACGATATTTTCCACACCCAGTGAAGCGCCCATGGCTCACACGCAAATTGAATTCAGCAGGTACAAGTAAAGTGTGTTGATGCATGTCCTGCTCCGTTGCTCCATGACAGGTCGGCTGCTCGGCAAATTCACACTGTCACTGATTTGAAGTCCGATGGATATGGCAGTCAGTCAGTCATGTCAGTGGCCATTTCATACTTCTATCATGTCCACGGGACATCGTTGGGGCCACGAGTACAGCCAAGTCAGAACACTTGTTGAGGCGGAGGGGACAATGAATGACTGTGCTGCTTCCCAAAGAACCAGCAAACCATGCCTTGTAACAACTTTCATAGATGGAAATGTTTGAGCCCACAGCGGACATAAGGAGATCACCATTGGCAATCTTGTCTTTAAACTTGACCCAACTCTTGTCTCCCCAAACTACATTACATGTTGGGTACAGCTCAAAAAATCGGGTACCGATGAATCCAGATTTTGGACGCATTCTTTCGTATTGAACCATACAATTTTAAGCGACAATCATGTTGCACCACCCCATTATGGTATATGTTCTGCAGCCTTCAGCTTTTCAACATGTCTGGCAATGCGACAATGGAAAATCAACCATATTCATGGTCGAAATGTCACATCAACGAGCAACCTCAGCCAACCTGTGATCGCTTCATCGAGCTTCTCAGATAATCTGGAGCTCTGACTTTTGCAACCTATCGAACCAGTTTTGGCGACAAGCTTCGGCTTCTTCCTGGTGGGTCATCCGCAGAGAACATCTTGTCTTCTGCACCGACCAGTTCTTTAAGAGTACTTTCCCCAGGAGAATCCTGCATTTCTTCCGTCTGTGCTTCTCTGTTTGTTGCTTTCCGACCATTTCGGCCTTTGTAATTTGTCAGAGCTCCACACTCAGGGACAATAGCATGTTTGCACTCTTTCTGCAGAGCTGAAATGGCATATTTCAAGGACTTCATGGCACAAGTCGTTTCCAGCAGATTTTTATGTTGTTTCTTCACTTTCTCTTTCCGCAGCCTTGCTGCTTCTACCTGAATGTGCGACAAGAGATCGGAGTCGATTTGGTCGATTTTCCCATGAAGAACAGCTCCTTGCTCCTGCATCGCCTCAAGGGAATGTTCAACAAAATCAACAAATCCCAGGAGCAGCCCGCAAAATTCGCAGGTCGTTACGGTAGTTGGTGGATTCAAGGTTTGTTACGTGTTGTTCTACGAAAGCCAATCCGGATCAATTAGGATCATCATGCCAGATAGATCCAGATAGTTAGTGAAGTTGCAGATCAGCAAGGTCCACGCATTTTGATCCTATGTTGGGGGATTTATATGAATCCCTGATGGTGCCAATTCTTTCTTGATTAAGAGGCAAACGGCCTGAATGACTTTAAACGGTCAAACAGTCCATCAGAAATGTATGAATTTCGAAGAAAAGGTCCGGTGAATCTGGCGTGTGCCTAACCTCCAACAACCACAACAACAACAGCGACAACAACAGCGACAACTACGACAACACACCTCTGTGAGTGCTTTCGTCACATCGACCTCTGCTTCGTCCAAAGATCGGATGCACCGATGCGTGCATTTCCTGACAGTACACTGCATCGCCCTGGAAACATCATCAAATCGATTGCCTCGAAGTCTCATCAAACCTTCTTGCAATTCGGCGCATGTCACTTTGCCGTTGTCATCTTCATCTATCAAACATCTCAGCAAATCACTGTGTGTCGGCAGGGTCACCTTGAGCTCATCCAGCAACTCACTTGCAAGAATCGACTTGAAGAGTCTGCTATACTCATGTTGGTTCAGATGATCAGGAAATCGTTTGGGGGTCGCATCATAGATCTCTGCCATCTGCTGTTTCAACAGATCAAACTCGAACTGTTTCTCCTCCGCAGTGGCTGGAGGAAGCTGGCGGGCCAGCTCCATGACGCGTTCGCAGACCACCCCAGTGACCAAATTCAGCAGGGCAAAGTTCGACAAACAAATGAAAATCACCAGATAGGCGGCCCAAAATTTGGAATCCGTCAACATGGGGCCACTGATGGCTGGCCAACCTTCCACTAAGACCAACTGGATATGGGTCAAAAAACTTAAGGGCACTGAACTGAAGAAGCTCTTCAGCTCGGAATTGGAGGCGTGTTTTCGTCCCAAGACCTCTGAGCAGATCAGAGCACCTGGCGAAGGCGCAAACGTCACAAACGTCGCAGAATAGTTTCAGTTGGACGTGGGATCATGGAAAGTCCCCAACAGATCCCAACAGTATTTCAGAAATGAACTTGGATAAGTTGACTCAGAGGCAAGAGAAATAGATTGTGAAGCCGTTACATAGGAGCTTCAGACTATAGCTAGTCTATAGCGGACTTTTGACAACAGCCGCCTATGTACGAAAGTATTGCAAGCAGGATCATGGCATCCATAATGGTAATAATGGTACTTACCAAGCCCTTCACCAGCAAGGCCAGTGCAGGCATGATCTGGAGCAAATGCACTACCCGCAGGATTCGAAGCAAACGGATGGCTCGAACGACTCCCCGCAGCGTTCCATTGATCTGCAGACTGGAGAGTTGCACCACAACGATGTATCCTCCAGCACTGAGCACCAAAATCAAATCCAGTAGTCCCATGGATGAACACATGTATTTCCATTTCAGCACCCTGCTTCTAAGAACATACTCCAGGGTAAAGACCACCAGCAAAATACAATCCACAACAAGCAGGGTGTAAAAGGCAGGACCACCCTGCTGTCGAAGAGTGGCATCAGCTTCTAGCTCGAATTGCAATTCTAGTCCCAGCACAAAGGACTGAACGGCGATGGCTATGCCAATGAAGACACTACCCTTGGTCGAAAGAATCCAGGCCACGCCTTCCAACTTGGCCCTTCGAACATAACGCTGATGGATGCCATCCAATTTGATCCACTTGGGACTGTTGGCCACCGTGGTTAACATGGAAGAACTGGCAGTCTTCACCCTCTTCAGGCTGGAGGTGGTCTTCAGAATTTCATCAAATTCTTGTCGTTGTGCGTGGAAAGCTGCACCTGCAGCCCCTTGGATACCTCCCAAACGGCCTCCTCGAAACATGGCGATGGAGCTTGTGAGGAGCTTCACCTGTGGCCCTGTTTCTGGATGTTTTTCAAAGATGCTCTTTGGGTGTGTGGGTGGGGAAGAAGGGCGCTGGTAATGTATTATGACACTTATATGGCCTGAATAGTGACTAGTGTATTTCCTGAGAAACAAGCGTCATGCCCAATGTTGGCCATTGATCAATTTTTGTTGGTCATGATTCTGTGGGAGGAGAATGTCATGCCAGAACCCGTCTGCAGCAGAACCAACTGTTTGATCTGCAATACATGTTCGGCATCTGGCCAGACTTCAAGGCATGGCCACCTTCCAAATGCAACCAAGTTGGTGCTTTCCTTCCAAAAGAGCCATGGAAAAAAACCCTCGTGTACTGCCGCATCATTCCTTGAACTGGTTGGTTCATGTCGGGATTCATTTTTTGCCCTCCACCATCTCTCAATTCTTGGCAGCTGCAAGCTCTCGCAAGGCAGAATGAGAAGGCCTCTTTGAGGTTCCATTCAAAGACGGGTGGCTTCAGGCCAGAAACATGAAGTTATTTAGGTTTGTCACCCTAACAGGACAAATTTGTGATCTGAAACCACCAACTAGATTCCCAGAAAACCGGATCACATGGCCAGGAAAGCCCGCATGTCCGGACAGGAGGCAGTCAACCTTAGTCACCCCCCGGCACGCTTGAAATCCTCTGGTTCCCTGTCCCCAGGCTGGGTTTCCCTGACTTCTCGGCATTGCGATCCAGGTGTCGAATTGTGCCCTTGTAAGCCTGGAGGTGATGTCGTCCATTAGAATCACTGCAGGTCCTTTGGCCGCCCAAAAGTCTCAGGCTGCCACGTGCCACCCTCGGAGGCACACTTCAGCTTGCTGATGTCTGCAGACTCCAGCAGGCCTGGTCCAGTTGGGATGGCCCATGGGCACATCCCATCGAACCATCATGGACTTTTTTGAATGTTGAGGAATTGATGACTATCCCTCAATGTGGGACAATCATGTGTGTATGTTTATATATATATATACATATATATATATATATTATATATATATATATGTACATACATACATACATACATACATACATAACATTACATAACATTACATAACATTACATAACATTACATAACATTACATAACATTACATAACATTACATAACATTACATAACATTACATAACA
>Ga0126342_10014050_pt1 | contig 14154 bp, 12 predicted proteins | sample Cyp1metagenome_FD_92528 | JGI IMG/M metagenome (GOLD analysis project Ga0126342, IMG submission 92528) | Coral microbial communities from Lord Howe Island, Old Settlement Bay, Australia - Cyphastrea 1 metagenome | ecosystem: Host-associated > Invertebrates > Cnidaria > Coral ...
CCCGGTACCATTTGCCTTGTGTTTGCAACAGTTTGGAACCAGAACCTGCCATTTTGCATGGTATTTGCTACATTTGGGCATGGTCACTTTGCATTTTGCATGGTATTTGCTACATTTGGCCATGTTTCCCTTTCATGTGGCTTGGTATTTGTCATATTTTTGCATTTCAACCTCTGATGTGCATGGTATTTGCTACATTGCTTCAAACGTTCGTGTGGAAGGTTTTCTGGGAACAAATGATCCTCTTCTACAAAAAGAATGTTAGATTTGGCTTTCTACAAAGTGACGCCTTTGTTTTTCTTAATGCCAAGAATTAGACTCTACAAAATGCTGTTCCACCTCATCTATCTGAAAACATTCGTTCTCTACAAAATGCTTGTTGGAAAATATAGGTTCCAAAAAGAAATCTGTTCTCTACAAAGTGGGGGGGAGCATGGTCAATTTTATTTACATTTTGAGGCCCGAAAACGCCATTGTACAGGGGGTCAACCCACCCCTAAAGGTAGAGGAAATCTGAACCCCCATCAGAATATCCCAATTGGTTTGAAAATGGCTCTGGAGGTTCCCAATCCCCAGGTCTGCCTTTGTCGCCTTACATGAGGGACGGCAATCTGACCACTAGAGTACTAGGCAATACTATACAGTACATTACAATATATTACATTACACAAATGATCACAATCCCACCCAATTCCCATGGATTATCGTGTTCTTCATTTAAATGACCAGTTGGGGGTATACTTCATTTATTCATGTTCAGGCATTTTCAGACACACCCCGAATATTGTTACTTAGAGGGATGTCATGAGATATACATAGATATACTATCTGTCATCAAAAATATGATTTACCAACATTTACCAACCATATCTCCTTTTCCTTTGTGATCCTTTGTGGAATATCCAGTTGACTCATAGCCTTCGCCAAGAATCGTTCCACTTCCGCCGCCAGTAGCGCCGACATCCCCGAAGTCTTGCCATCCTTCGATCATAAATATAGCCTCTGGTTATTCAATGTAGCTATGGAAAATCCCCATTATTAATGGGAAAACTCACTATTTCTAGCAGTTTAGATGATATTATCCCATATTACCATCTGGTTATTCAATGTAGCTATGGAAAGATCCACCATGTTTAAGTTCGGTAAACCATCTATTTCTATGGGCCATCTATACCATGGCGAACTGGAACATTGCCCATAGAAATAGTATTTATAGATGTGTTGCCGTTCTGAAAGAATGATGTTTTTTTCCATCGCTATCTTGAAAAATACCAAAGAGTTTTAAAAGATCCATAGCTTCCGTGTCGCCAAAAACCATCCCAGGAGATGGACTCCGGATATATTGGTCCGAGCGGGGGGAAGGTCGGGATGTTGTGGATCGACGAACCATTACCCGGCCTGGTAAACATACAAAAAGCTATTGAAAATGGCCATGAATAGTGAGTTTTCCCATTAAAAATGGTGATGTTCAATGGCTATGTAAACGTTTACCAGAGGGTAAAATCTACAATGGTCTACAATGTATGGATGACGGAGTTTGAGTTTGCTTGGCCGCAATCAAACCGAAAAAAGTATCTCAGGATCTATGCTTCAAGTGATTGCGTAAAACAATGCTGGAATCAAACAGAGGGAAAGCGGGTGCAGTTCCATTCTGTCCGACTATTGGGATAATCCCAGAGTTTGGTAAATGGCTAGCTGCTATTAGCTTAATGAAATTGTGTTTGTCTATTAATATAGACCACATAGCCCAGTTCCAAAGCTTATAACTAGCTGATACAAGCTATACACACATATATATATAATACAATTGTATACGTATAATTATAATATATACATCGAACGCAAACAGTTGCAAACCACTACAGCCAATACAAGAATTATGCTAATGTGAAATTATCCATCCATCCCTATCCATCCCTATCCAATACACATACCAAGGTCACGGCTGGTTCTTTGCTCGCTCCATGCTGGCGCATGGGGGCTGGTGGATTGGGTGTCACTTCAGTGCGCTAGACACCTCCGGGGCGGCTTTTGGGCACCGAACACATGGTTCACTAACCTGAAAAAAAACCCGGAGATTTCATGGCCGTGTGCGGATGATTCCCTTGAATCGTTTTATCATTCCAGTGGCGTCACAGGTGAGGCAATCATAATTCATTCAGCATATTCAGCATGTATGGTGCCCGAAGCGCTACTGTGCAAACAACTGGGTCCTTGGAAGCCTTCCATTGTTCTGTAATGCGTCAAAGTGTGCTTGAAAGGTGCGGCGGTCCAACTTGCCTTCAAACCAGGGGGTTGGGGGGGGCACGGCGCGCTCTCTTCAACGAAACCTTTGGGACTTGCTATCAGCTCAATACCACATGACATAGTGTAATTACATGTAATTACTGAGTAATTCCTTGATATTACTTGGTTTGTCTGCATTTTAAGTTGGATGAACCCGAAAGCAGAGATTCCAAGAGCATCAAGTCTTGACAGGAGTACATGAGGCGTTGCCCCAGCATTTTCCGCTTTGGATCAGGAGACTCAGCGGGCGCGGATGGATTCGGGAGCACTCTGCTTGTCAAAGTGCGTCATCCTCTGACCTTTCATCTTCGACAGCGTGGTCCTTTCAAGTTCCCTAGGGTCTACATGTAGCCAGCAGGTCATAGTCCGGTTGGGAAAACACATGGAATCTTAATTTGTATTCTACCAGACCCAAATGTGACAGTGGTTTTTGATCTTTTCAACAAAACAACCAGCATCTTCCAGCTATTTCTTTCAAAGGTTTCAATGGATGACAGCCCGTTCCAGCTCCCTGCATTTTGCAGGGGTACTATAGCAGCCGCTTTCTCTTCGTGCGAACCTGTCCGTCTTGGGACGGACAAACATCGCACCTTTACAGCTTAGCAGCTTTGGCTCAGGACCCCTAGGGCGGGAAAAAAAACATCACTCTACCTCCGTCAAGTCTTTTTCGTGTTTTATGCTCTAACATCTCTTGGACACCTGCCGCGTTTCATGGTTTAAACTAAGAAAGGACGTGCATATATAATCATATATACTTATATTATCTTATATTGCAATGTGGCCCCCATGGCACTTGCGCGGAGCTTTCATGGCTGCATCACATGTGGAAGCGGCTTTGTGCTTCCGTGGTCGTGCGCTGAAAGGCTTTCTCCATCTTCTCCCGGAAAGTTTCAGTCTTCTCCACGGCACTATCGATGCAACGCTCCTGGCATAGACCCATTAGACCCCTGGATCAAAATGGCTGGTAACTGGATGTTCATCCAAATCCCCCCCAAAAAGATATTCATTAGAGCAATTTTGCCGGTCTTGACCCATCAGCATATCATATCGTAGGACATTCCTTTTTGCCAGTGATCTCTACTTGAACCAACCTAGCTAAAAACAATGGCTCGGCTTTGGGACGCCACTTTGTTGAATTCTCAACTTTCAATACATTTGGGCCAACATTTATGGTAAAATCATGTAAACTCATCTTACCATCTGGTTATTTAACATAGCCATGGAAAATCACAATTTTTAAGTTCGGTAAACCATCTATTTCTATGGGCCATCTATACCATGGCTATGTTAGTCATAACCAAAGGGTAAATCATCTAAAATCCAGTAAAATCCACTCATTGATGAAACCAGCACCATCTGCCGCCCATGGTTGTTGAGCTCCTTAATGGTCCAAACCACGTCAGCCTTCTCTGCTTGTTCAGGGCGTTCCACTGAGAGGAAGCCTGAGATTTTCTTTCTGAATTTGATAGGAAGTTTAACCTATTTGAGATATTTTGAGATTTTCAAATAGGTGAGATGCAAAATAATGAGATGGATCTTAATGAATAGGTGAGATTAACCTCATCAATTCACCTATTTGAGATGCAAAATCTGAATTGAGAAATTGTTGAATTAAGAAAAAAAAATGTCTGGGAATCCTGATGGATCTTAATATATCTTAATGAATATTCATGCCGATTCATGCCTAATCACATGGCATTGTTTTTCCACAAAAACCATCATCTCATTTTGTTCAAATTCAACTCCCTGCCACCTATTTTATACTATCCTCTGTTAATCCAAGATAGCTATGGAAAATGGACTAGTGGACCAGTTCCAAATGATTCTCCCATGAAACCCTCCATATTCCGCAAATGTCACATATCCTGAAGCCTTCACCAAGGGGCAGCTACGGGGACGCCGGTGCCATCGCCCTTTCTCCGGCAGGCCCAGACCACGTTCGTGCACATGAGTATACAGGACCTCCCAATGCTCCAAACGGACTGGGACTGGGACCCTGGGACCCTGGGATGGAAGATGTTTCATCTATCATCATATATCCCAATTGGACATAGCCAATTAAAAACATGGCTTGAAGATGGATTACAATATGATAATTAGTAAGTTATTAATTATTGACCTGTGGATCATTATTATTATGATGGATCATTACTGTACGTATAAATCAACCATTATTAAACGATCATATCATAATCCATCTTCATATCATAATCCATCTTCAATAATACACTATGATTATGATATGATACTATTAACCAGTAATAGTTATGATATAACCAATAACATTATAACATTTAATGGATCAAAAAGAAGATGGATTATGATATGATGAAAATTAAAATAAAAATCTTCAACTCAATTAACCAATAATGGTTGATTTATAGCTACAGCAATGCCCTTTTTAGTGGATCCACTGGAGAACAAAAAAAGTCAGATCTCCACGTCGGCGCCTCCAGCACTTTGCCGGCGTTGAGATCGTCGTAGTGGTGCCTAAGGCGCCGGAGCCGTGCTGGAGCCATAGGAACCAGCATGACTTTTTGAGGAGGGAAACAGCAAAATGGGACCACTGGATTTTGGGGTACCCATTTTTTTGGACATAGATTATATATATATATATATATATATGTATATAATTGTATATATATATGTAATGTATATATATATGTATATATATATACATATCATATATGTATATTCAATCTAGACAGGCACGCCACTATTCTTGCAGCACCCTTGCCAAGGGCCTATGCATTTTCTCAGCGGAAAGTCATTGAAATTGCAGACTGGTCTTCCCACAAAAAAAAATGGGTGCCTACAAGACTTCAACACTTCCAGGTTCAAGTAAAAGCAGTGGGTCACATGACTCAACCTACCACTGACTGCTATGACTGCGACCTTTTCCTTTTCAGTCTAGCTACAAAGGTCGCTGCAAGACCAACACCTCGGGGTTCATGATCAATGCGCGAGCCAAGTGAATCTTCACCTTTTCCGAGTAGGTCAGCGACTCGTGCCAAGTTTCATCGTCGCCCTGGGGATTTTGCTTGGTAAGGGCGGCAATCCATATTTGCAACCCCACAAACAGAACAAATAACTATAGGTCCTGTTGACAGTAATGTAAATTTTGGGCCTCAAATAATTGTTTCAACTTGCTACTTCCGAAGAGGAGTATTGATCTTTCCTAGCACACCTCGCCTTCCACAATTCCACATTATGAGTGTTTTGGTCATATCTGGCTGAAAGTAATTGGAGGCAACTGCACTCTCTATGTAAATGGTGTCAACGCGCAAAGAAGAAACAAAAAAGTAGCGCAGCACCATCATTTGCAACTCTAATATCTCTGCCACAATATTGGTACCATGCTATTCTTCTCAGCTATCGCTGGACCTTTGCTACCCTGTTACATAACTACACCGCGGCTGGTGACTTGAAGACGTCCAACAAATATATCGTCCGTTCAGTAGGGGGTGGAAAGCAAATAAACCAAACAACAAAAACACTGGATGCAATGTATATATATGATTATGGTATAATGGTATAATATATATATACATATAATCATAGTAGATATATATATATATAAACGGTATATATATATATATATGTATATGTATATGTATATGTATATGATATATGATATGTACGTAAAATAGTTTTGCATAGTTTTGCAATGTTTTGCCCCACAATTTTGTTCAATCCCCCAATGTTTTGTAAATTATTCTTGGTGTTAGCCACAGCAAAAACAACCAAAGGCCAGCCATCCCCGATAGCGCGATAGCGACAGAAGGCACCTTGCTCTTGTTCATGTCTGTTTCTTCTTCATCTTCCGACTCCTAGAAACACTCGGAAAGCGGAAAAAAGACCTGGCAGAGCCAGCTTCAACAATGGAAGCACATGAGGAAACACCCATTGCCTGTATTGTACATTTTGTTGAGCCAAAAACACAATTGGATATGCTAGAATTGTACTCTCTGGTAATTTAACATAGCTATTGAAAATGGCCATTTATAGTGGATTTTCCCATTAATCATGGTGATTTTCCATAGTTATGTTAAATTACCAGAGGGTATGTGGTATTTTCGGATCAAAACCCCTCCCGGAGTTGGTCCCCAACTCATGTCGTCCTCAGCCTCAGAGTCATCAGCGGGCTTGTGACCTGCTCGTAGCTCTGCTTGCTTCTCCAAATCTTTTTTGATCAGATCCAAGGTGGTTTTCATTTCCCTTGGAGACTGGAGAAGTTTGGGATGGTGGGGAAAGATGATGGAACATGGTGCTGGAACACATTCATGGACGATAGCTCAAGCGTTTTGGGACCTGTAGCCACTCTGGTCCGGCCATGGGGTGATCAATCCAACCATGGTTGAAACCCCAAAAAAAACACCCAGGAACTGACCCAACAGCTTTCTCCGGGCGACAGCATGTTGAGAATCATCTTGATGCGTTCAGGATCCACCGAATTGGGATTGGCACAACCAAAGATGAGGTTCCGCCAGGGCGACAAATTCAAGATGTACGCTTCCTGCTGCTGCCATTGGAACATTTGGAACCCTTGAGCCGTTGGGAGATTTCTGGGGGATCACCCATCTACCAACTAGTCGACTACATTGATGGACCATTTCAGCAAACAAATCATGCAAAATCATGCAACCACATACAAAATCAGCCATGAATAAGGTCCGACACAGTTGCAATAAATAGGATTAGCAACACACTTGCTCTCAGAAATCGAACTACACAGGTAGTTAGTTTTTCTTGGGGCCCAACTATCACAGCTAGGGAAACGTGATGAGCCTTTGAAGCCACCAGTTGATACTCACAGTAATCATTGCCATGGCAATTGAACATCCCCTTTACTGTCGATTCAAAAAAAGGAACATCATCTATAAATGCTCATCAACCAACAGGGGTTTTGAACACTGCTCACTTCGAAGTGGACTAACCCTTAATGTAGAGTTATGGCACTGGATTCTCGCTTCACTCTACCTGCAGGGGTGGAACTGGCAGGGAATTCACCAATAAGTTGTCAGGTTTATATCTCAACTTATTACCATAGTTGTAGCGGTTATACCATCACTATCCATAACTATAGTTATGTCATGTTATATCTTCCACTCATCAGTATATATTTTCATGTTTTTTTCCCACATAGTTCTACCGTTATACCGTAAGTTCTACCCCTTTCTTCCCCCTGGCCCTGGCCCCTGGCCGTATTCCTACCTGGGTCACATGCAGGATGCGAAGGTGCGACGGGATGAAGATCTGCCCATCTTGTGGGAAGATCATGTGGCCCAGCAGCGACAGCAGCGTCCTTGCCACTATAGGGATGGGATGATTTGGACCAGATTCCATGGATAAACTGGTGATTTAACCGTTTGGGGATTTAGCCAACAGCGACATTCTCGACATTCAATGATTATTCAATGAGCATCATGGATTGGTAAACAGTTATTTGTAGGATTCCGAAATTTTCTTTTTACTTCGAAACAGGGTTTTCCCTGCCAATTCACCGATTGGTGGGTGGAACTGGGGGGTTCAAATTGCGGAGGGTCAGATGTTGTGACCCACATTGAACATAGCTACGCAAGGCCAAGGCACTTGCAGTTCGCATATTAGATTTCAACCGCTGCTGGCAAAGAAAACATATGAAGTTGTCTCGCCCCTGACAGTATGAAGAAGCAAAGTTGATTGACTTCCTTGAATGTCTGGTTGATGGTTTCAGCACGTTTTACCACCTGTTTCAGCCCTTCCCGGTTACACATGTCGACTTTGGGAGCTTCTTCCAATCAGGGTGAAAGACCACAGAAACTTCAGCAGAACCCCAGGGGTATCCCGAAATCCCAAGGTGTATCATCATTTTCCTGAAGGATAGTTCTGATGTGTATATAATCATATATATATTATATTATATTATATATATTATGTATATTATATATATACTATATATATATACACATGCACCATGTTCAGTCAAAGCCAAGCATCAAATCATTGGGGGTATCTAAAGTGGTATCCCCCAAAAAGCAGCAGTTTAGAAGCCTATGCGCACTCCCAATGTTTGGGGATGGGGATACCATACGAATACCATTAAATTAATCACTGGCCTATGTAAGGCCTATGTAAGGGGATATACCCCCAGAATATGGCCTTATATCTGGGCAAATTACAATAATTCACTAACCTGAAATAAGACCATATTTGGATAATTCCCCTTACTAACCATTATTCCAGTGAGGTCGCAGTGAGGTCGTTATAATTTACCCAGTTATATGGTACAGGATCCTGGAATGACCATTGATGACATTCCCGTTTTCCAACACCCCCCAGCAGTTTTTGGATCATTTGGTCAGGCTTCTTCTTGCCGGATCCATGCGGCCCCACGACGGCCACCAGTTTTCCCTGGTCCACTTGCGAAGTCACGTTCCTAGGTCGCGAGAGCCAGCTGTTCAATGGGAATTTCAGGATCCTAAAATGGAGGTACGTTAGTACCATATAAGGCCATATTTTGTGGTGATATTCCCTTACATAGGCCTTATATAGGCCTTACATATGGTTGGTACCTCCAATTTAGGATCCTGAAATGGCCATTGATGTTGTGTCCAGAACAATTGGGTGCTGTCTATCAAGCTGAGGTTACATGGTTACTCTCCAGTAATCAGACATGGCTGGAAAAATTCAGCATTGATGGATGATTTTGCCAGCTGTAAACCTCCTCTTATGGAGGATTTTTATTAGTTTCATTAATCACGTTTGATTGCCGGAGGCTATCCCCAAAGCAGGTGTAGTTGAGCCCGCCGGGATGTTGACTATCTTGGTGTCTGCTGAGAAATTCTCAACCCCTGCTTGCTCTTGGGATGCTTCCCAAAACACCCGCTCAATCCTCCTTGTGGAAAGGCATTTTTTACCTTGATCGCTGCCTTGCAGCCTTCCAATATCACAAAAGCACTAATGTCAAGCCAGGATTTCGAATTTATAAACTCCTGGTTCAGAGATGATATGAGGAGCACCGTTTACGATTCATTTCATCACGTTTGTGGGTAACACCCTGAGTCATGGTCAACAAATTGGGCCAAGGCCCACCCCCCTTAGGAACACCAAGGCAAACACCAACCCCCAAGATTTTTTCCAAAGTCAGAAGCAGCCCAACTCAAAAAAATGTCACTGGCTTTAATCCATCCCAAAAAATCAAGGTTAATTTGCCTCACTCATCACAAAATCAAGATCTTTTCCACAAATCACACCCTCCCATTCGATTTTCAAGCCATATCAAGCCATCCTTTTCGCCGTGCTTCATCAGGATGTCCTTCTTGTTTCCAAAATGGTCCACCCATCCAAACGTCATTCCATCAATCCTGGTTTCTTCTCCATTTCTGCCATGGTCAAATGATCTGGCAACCCCAGGGTTCCCATATGTTACCATGATGGATGTAGCTGATGAAACCGCACATTAATGCCATTTAGATCATGAACCGGGGGTGTTTAATATGAACCAAGGGATGGGACAAAAAAAAAGTGGTATGGTCATCCATCCCAGAATGGGAATCCTGTAACCAATGGCTGTAACAGTTATCCCTTTCTGAATGCATTGATGACCATCCGCAAATACCAGCAGTTTATCCAAGTTTTGACTATGTCAATGGGAATTTCGGGATCCTAAAATGGAGGTACTGTACCATATAAGGCCATATTTTGTGGTGATATTCCCATTGACTGTGGCATAATTTGGGGTTGACGTGCGGGTTATGTTAAACCAAGCATTCCATGGGGATTTTTCATCGCGATGATTCAAACCTTTGGATTTCGGAGGCTTTTCCGAAAGGTTTTCCCAAGAACACTTATAATGAGGTACCAAAACCAAGTGGGGATTGGTGATGATATATAGTACATATATATATAGTACATATATATATATATATATGTAAATATATATACATATACATATACGTATATCTATCTATATATATATTATATATATATATATATCCTATCTGACCATTAACAGGTGATGATAAAAAACCTATTAAAAACCGTCACGACCGAACTCGCCCAAGATCCGCATCTTGATCTGGTCTGTCTTGTACACGCCCTGCTCGCGATTCTCATCGTGGCTGTTCTTGAACAACTCATCTCGTGCTTGCCTCCTAGGCACCAGTTTTCTCTCGGGCCCACAACCAAAACCAATAAAAAACTCATCACCCAAAATGAATCCACCATTTGTTGATATACGTTGATATCCTATCATGTCCTATTGAACATCGGGATCTTCGTTTTGATCGGAACCATGTACTTTCACCATCACTGAGACCAGCAACGTGGCTTCTCGGCGCTGACGGTTCACCTTCTTCCACATCAAGAGATCGGTGGCTTTGTTGAAGAACACCTCGGTGGCAGCACGGCGTGATGGAAAACATGAAGAAATGATGCAGATCATGGAGGATATATTCGGATGGACTTGCGTGGTTCCGATACATGTGTTTGATGATGTTTGATCATGTTTGATCAATCCTGGCTGGTTGGGATTCAAGCTTGTTGAATTCACATAGTAGACTTGCCTCAGGGGGGTTGGTCAGCAATGCAACTTGATGTTTTTGTTTCTCTTGAGGCACAGACCACTCGCGGAATTCCAACTGTCAAAACATTCATTTCATGTTTGCAGCCTAAATGGCATGGTGTATGCATAATATAATATCATGACATGTCATATTTATTTGTTCATATTTTTGGTTCCCGGGTCCCCCTTTCTTGGGCACACCCCTGTCCCTATCTCACACAAAGTAATCCCTTAACCCAGCGCTGCAGAATCTGAAGGGGACATCGAACCACCTCAAGGTTGTCACATGGGGCAGCGTATGTCAAGGTGCAAACACTAATACCGCTGGTTAAAAAACACTACGAGTGCATGTACACGGCCTTGTCTGAAAATACCAGGCCGTAATCCATTCAGCCCTTATATACCCACTAAAAATCCATCTAAATCCATTGGGCTAGTCATCATAGTAGTCATATGTAGTCATCATTTTCACGGATTTTGGATACCCTCTGGTAAACTAACATAACTATGGAAAATCACCAGTTTCAATGGGTAAATCCACTATTTCGACTGGGCCATTTTCAAGAGCTATGGCTGCTCGGTATCCCCGGGGTATCCCCATGACTATTCCCACGTGACTTCACCAGTGCCACGTGGCCGTCAAGGCTTTGATGGACTCAAAGGTGTCCGTCAGATCCAGGATGATGTCGTAGGCCTCCAAGTTGGAGCCGAATGGAGCCGAGGTGATCATGGGTCAGGTGCCAATATCCATATACTAAAAAATGTGAATCATATTGAATATTCCATATATATATATATGTTGTATATATATAATATATATATATATATCCCTCTATAATAATACTGATTATCATCATAATCTGGTGAATATATATATATGCATATCAGATTGAATCATATATAGGATATGAGACCTTGCTGGTGATTATTCATGAATAATCCCACATCCTATCTGATCATTGTAGAAGGTCTCAAGCCCTGTTCTGGCAACAAAAAACTCTGCATATCGGGCCGTCAAACATCGTCTGGGTGGTGGTTTCAGCCCCTCTGAAAAATATGAAAGTCAATTGGGATTACTATTCTCAATATATGGAAAAAAAAAACATGTTCCAAACCACCAACCAGTATATACATTATATAACCATATATAATAACCATATGTATTAACCAGATATTAACCAGATATTCACCAGATATCAACAGATCGGCGGTTTGCACCTCGGCAAATTCGGAACTGATATCCTTCATGACGTGAATCATCGCCAGGAAGGTTCCCAAGGAGACGGAGTTGTCGAAGACGCTGGGGGAATACAACGCCACGTAGACGCCCACGAAGAGTGGGCCCAACCACTTGGGGAAGTACCTGTTAACCCAGCTGGGGATGAACTTTATTAATGGGATTTTTTGGGATAAATATGGGATACATATGATGGTTTAATATAACGGGTTAATGGTTTAATGATGGTTTAATTTGTTACATATGGGATTTAATGATGGTTTAATGGGATTATATGGGATAAATACAGTATGGGATAAATATGGGATCTACCCTCTGGTAATTTCTTACATAGCCACATAGCTATTGAATATGGCCGCATGGCCCATTTAGTGCGTTGATTTACCGAACTTGAAGATGGTGATTTACCAGTACGCTATGTTCATGTTCACCAGAGGGTAAGTTACCAGATACAAAAGTGAAGGTCTAGAATCTTTCAGAAGCACAAGAAGTAGTCTGGAAACAGTGACTTCTGCTGAAACATCGTGGCTGCGGTCAGGTTTGATCCATGTATTTTCAGGCTATGAGTAACGTATCGCCATGATGATCAAGTTCTATCAAGATTTATCAGGATAAACCAACAAAACACATTTCCAGGATCCCAGATTGCAGTATTCCCAGGTAATTTGATGTTCTCAGTATTTCGAGGCTTTACAACTTCACCTGGTGCTATAAACTATACTCCCTACGAGGTGACTCCCCCTATAACTGGGGGGGACAGCTGCAACCCCATTGATGGCTCGTGGCTTGCCGAGACATGCCGAGACGCTCGCTGTTCACCCCCTGCACAGCTTCAGGCACGGACTGCCGCCGCAGCTCATCGGTCTTCCGGGCGAAGATTTCGTTCATCTGCGGACGTTGGAAGTAGTCCTCGGCGGCCGCAACGACCACCAGTGGCTTGAGGTTTCCAAGTAGCCGTACAAGCCATGCAACAAATGCTGGGTTTTGGGTTGGAACAACTAAATGGCATGATGTCATTGGTTCACAAAAACAACGGTGAGGATATATGTGGTCTATACCGTTGCTTCTACCGTTGTATATACATCCAAACTGCGGGATGGATCGGCAACCAAAGAGTTTCATAGCCCACAGTTGAAGTTTCCCAATTCTTGGACATACTAAAGGCATCTAAAGGCTATAGAAACTAATTCTATTCACATCTTGCTGGTTGAATAATTTCCATTTCTGTCCCGGAAAACCCCTTTCGTGATCAACTCCAGACTATGTAAGGGAATATCCCCACAAAATATAGCCTTATATGGTACTAACGTACCTCCATTTTAGGATCCTGAAATTACCATTGACATAAGCCCATCAAATGATGGTACTTCTTCACCGACGGAAGTCACTTATTGTCACGTGACCCCTGGATCTTGACCAACATGACCGGCTACGTAACCTACCATCCCCTCCATCGATAGTTATTTGATGTTCTCAAACTCCGGTTTGGAAAACCACCCCACATCCAATCTATCCTCTGCAATCGAACCTGGCACTGGATAGTCCATCATTTCTAGACTATTGTCCCATCAAGAGCGAATGCCTGTCTAATTTACCCACTGAAAAACTAGGTGTTCCATCTCCAGAGTTAGATTTCCACAGGACAAGCACCAGCTAAGTTCAACATGGAACTTCAACAATAATTCACATATCAAGATGATGTGACATGATTCTATAAGTTTCATATGTTTTGACTGGATATGGCCCAATTGCTGGGTTCCTCATGTTAAGTCTAGCTTAAATCTACAACCACCCCTAGATTTCAACTGAGTCTATAGGGTATCTGATTCATTCACGAGCTATGGATCAATTTATCCGTATTAACATACTATCCTCAAGATTCAACTACTGTACCCCTGGAAAGAAACACTTTGTTCATGGATATACAAACAATATCTTAGATGGTTTATAAACATACACTACTTCAAATAAACTTAGACCTAGAAAAGCAATACCACTAAACAAACATAGACCTAAGGGGGTAGCCTTACCATACACGTGAGCAACGAAAAAACAGGCTGCAACTCAGATTTCAGCTAACATAGAC
>Ga0126342_10014051_pt1 | contig 14153 bp, 12 predicted proteins | sample Cyp1metagenome_FD_92528 | JGI IMG/M metagenome (GOLD analysis project Ga0126342, IMG submission 92528) | Coral microbial communities from Lord Howe Island, Old Settlement Bay, Australia - Cyphastrea 1 metagenome | ecosystem: Host-associated > Invertebrates > Cnidaria > Coral ...
TGCCACTGGCTCAAAGATGTTCAAAGGTGTTGAAAGGTGCTTTAGATTCTAAGAAATTCTAAGAACATATATTTCACGAGGCAAAGATTGTCTCAAACCTAGGCAGGGGATAAAAAGGCCCATACAAATCACATCAAATCACTATATACTATAGAATGGAACCCATAGGCACTGGTTGGTGTTGTTGAACAGACCATAACGGACCCAAAAACATCCAAAAACTCTAAAGAATGGAACTTTGAACGTTTTCAAGGTCGATCAAGAATATCCAGACAACTACTAAAGAATGCTATCCCCAGATACTGCAAAACAAACAAAATGTTCACATAATTTTACAACAACTCTGTCCACCATTTCCTAGAGGAAAAAAAAGGGGAAAAAATCAAATGAAGCATTTTTCAAGCCAATCACCTGGTCCTCCATTTTATAGACATGCCTCTGTTTGTAGGACCCTCGGGGTTCCATTCTATAGAGATTGGGGTTCCATTCTATAGAGATTTGTTATGATATGTTACTCTGGCCCATGAATTCTTTAGAGCTTGGGGCTCCATTCTTTAGATGTTCCACTTCTAGCCCCCCCCCTGTCCACTATAGAATGGCGCCACCCACCCTTTTTACTTAATTCACACGGGGATACAATTACCAATTTTAGATGGTTAGTTTGCCATGGCCATGGCCATTTTTCATTGCTATGTCAGATTATCAGAGGGTACAGGGCCTCATGAATGGTGCTAAACATGGATACTCTTGTAAAAACGTGCGTTTTTGTACTTTTTGAAGACCATGAAGTGGATGACTCTTTCTTTTTTTCTTTGCATGGTCAAGTCATGTTCATCCAGCGACTTGAAAAAAAGTCCCCTTTCGAGCCCTAGGAGGTGGCAGTGTCCAAGTGAACCTTCAAGGCTTCAAAGCCTTTCGTATCATTCGTGCTCCATGACCTGCAGATATCGGGGGCAGCTGGTTTGGGAATGACCAAAAAAAACAGGTAAAGTCAGGTCTTCGGGAACAAACAGCTGGATTTTTCTACATGAACATTTTGGGAAACATAGAGTTATGGCCATTTACCAGTTAGAAGTACTTAGAAAACCCCATTTATAGAATGTATAATCCCATTTATAACAAGTTATAACTACATACCATCTGGTTATGACTAACATAGCCATGGAAAGATCCACCATGCTATTAATAGGTAAACCATCTATTTCTATGGGCCATCTATACCATGGCTATGTTAGTCATAACCAGAGGGTATGAAACAAACAAATCCACTGTTTGTTATAGTTGTCATCATGTTTTCTGCCAAAATCGCTGAAGGTCCCCAAAAAAAGTCAGACAGGCCGGTGTTTTTGCACGTGGTACACCGGGTTTTCCAAGCCATAGTATTTTTTTGTTGGCATCTGGTCCCTGAGTGGGACAAACCGGACAAACGATTTTTCCAGGACCGTGATGAGGAAGCCTAGGCCATGTGAACATCCAAATCGCTGGATCCAAATGGTCAGGTTGGTCCGGTTTCTTATTGTTACCACATTAGATACTCTTTAGGTTCTTCACCTGGCCGCGGTTCTTCCATGGGATCTTTGATTCGCAATGGCCAATTCACCCGCAAGATGAATGTTTGGAGAGTTGCACTCGCATTTATAGCCCAAAGACATCCATCAATGGTATTTTTTACATCTTTTTACCTAGTTAACTAGCTAAAAAACTTGAACTTACCACGGCAATCGCCCAAATGTAGGTCTGAGTCCAGTCTAAGTACAGCATGAATCGTTTGGCAACTAAATATATGACTGAGCATGACGATTCTTTACAGACCGACCATACTAACCTGCAAAAAATGTCTCGGAAGAAATTGTGTCAGATATCTCGACTGACGGGTGGTTTACAACTCTGAATCCTTTGTGGGAATCCCAATAAACCGCTTTACTAACCAACCATGACGGGGGTTTCCAATTTACATCATCCCAAAACATGACGGGGTATACCGGTATACCCCAAAGTTCATAAGCCTCTGCGGGGATGGTTTCGTTGGGTTTGCCATATGAAGCCCTGCAGAGCCAGGTCACTCGGATCTTGAAAACCTTGCGTTTGGTACGGGTCTTTCGCTTCATCATGGCCTTGCGAACTCTTGCGCCCTGGTCAATGGATACAGCCCATGGTCATGGGAATCTATTTATCCGTGTGCAGTTGGAGGATTGAAACATACCGTACCTCGTTTGTCTATTCCCAGTCATGTGTAGTAGGGGGCACGGCATTTGCACTTCCATTTTGGGACTGGTCTTGTTGGCATGTTTTGCAGTCAGGTCACTTCAATTGTCTACACCTTGAAGTCCCTGTTCTGGGCGATGGCGCTGCTAATGCTCATCATCTTTGTGTTTTCGGTATTGTCTCTTGGAACTGCACTGCCACGATATGCTTTTGTGCTTTTCAGTCACTTCAATCCAGTCAGGTGGAAATGGGTCACAGTTCAACCCCCCCCGCCTTGTGTTTTTGGCAGACACATCGCAAGTGGAAATGCATCAAGTTCAGTCTTGACCCACATTTAGCACACTATCATATAGAGGTCCCCTCAAAAGATGCCAAAATATGTTTCCAGGAAGCTACATAGATGATGTTTTCACATGGTTTTCCGCATGATTTCCCATGTTTTGCAATGGTTTTCTCCGATCTCTTCACAAGAACAACAGGTTTTCAACCGCTTTCCATCACTGAGCCCGCTGAGGTTAGTGGAAGCCGTTAGTGATCACTGGGGTTCCCTGGACAATCCCAACATGCCGCCGGAAGATGCTGAGAACATCCAGGTGCGCAGCGAGATGCGTTTACGCCGTTTGTGGATGATTGAATGGGATTTTAATATCCAATATATTGATATATATTGGGGATACATATATATATATATATATATACATATATTTACATATATATATATCATATACAACTATATACATATACAACTATATATATAATATACATACATGTGTATATATAACTATAATATATATATAACTATATGTTTAATTATATACACACTTATATTTTAATTTGTATATATAGTTATATATCTCATTGTATATACATATATAATTATATATATATATATATATATATATATCAAAACCACTATCCAATCATTATTGGGGACTCCCGTAACTCACAACCCATGAAAGGGAATCCTGTTCTTAACGGGGCAGTATTTTTTGTGGGGACGACGGCCAGCGGGTTTAGGTCACAGTGCTTCTGGTTGGTGGTTTGGAACATTTTTTATTTTCCATAACATATGGGATAATCCTTCCCACTCGCTAATATTTTTCAAGATGGTCAAAACCACCAACCAGGCTTAATTGATGTGATTATGGAACATGTATGAAAATGTAAAAATGTCAGAAAGATCTGGAGTTTGTTCATTGAAACGAATATGAACATATTGTGTCACTCGGTTTTCCCGGTGCACTTGAATTTCCTTCAGAGTCCGTTTTTCTTGAATTCAATTTTTTTGACATGATTTCTGATGGTAGGGTGATGGATTTGTCCTGGGACCGGGTGAGGCCTATTTTGCTTCACTTCCACACGCGATGCTCAGCTTGTTTATGAGTATTTCAGGCGTGGCCCACTGCGGAATTCTGTAACATGACATCAACTGACTCTTTACCGGATTCAAACCAACATGGAAACCGTTTCCACATGCTTGGATGAAGCAGCCGGATTTTCCATTCGACATGTCGGTTGTGCTTCAAAGCTCTCAATAGCAGGTGGAGTTAGCTGGGAGGAGGTCATCAGTCCATTGGGCAAGATCTCCAATGGGTGGGTGGTCGTCTATTTGTTCTACGTGTTCCTGCCTCGCTTCCGTGGCTTCTTTTTTCTGCTTTTCATGGCCAATGCTGGGGGCACGCCTGCTGAAGTCCAAAGTCCTCAAGAAGTTGGTTCCTCTATCCCCATCAAGTGTGTTGGTGATTTGGTGGCCAACCGCATTGCACCTACAAGCTTTTGATGCCTCTGCATTTGAGATGCGTAGGTGACAGATAAACTTACTTTGCATCCATCGGATGACGCTTCATGCATTTTCGTGTTTGGTTGCTCAATTGTGGAGGTTTCCTACAATGGCGGTACCCCTAAATCATCAATTTTTCCCCACCTGCCAGGTGAGGGTCTCTAGATTTTATCAGAGTTGCTTTCTCCTTTTCCTTCTCCTCCTCCTCCTCCTTCTCCTCCGCCTCCTTCTCCTCTTTCTCCTCCTTCTCTTTCTTCTCCTTCTCGTCGTCCTCCTTCTCCTCCTCCTTCCTCAACGGCGAGCCCCAGATCTCAGTGCGCACTGCCGGACCTCAACCGCGATTGAGGTCCGGCAGTGCCCATGTCAAGAGAATGTCAGAATAAATGCCAGATAGAATGCCAGACAGAATGCCAGAATGAATGCCAGAATAGATGCCAGAATAGATGCCAGGAAGAATGCCAGAATGAATGCCAGATAGAATGGCACAATAGAAAGTCAGAATAGATGCCAGATAGAATATCAGAAGGAATGCCAGATAGAATGCCAGAGAACATGTCAGAATAGATGCCAGAAAGGACGCCAGATAGGATGTCAGAATAGATGTCAAATATAATGCCAGAATCGAATGTCAGAAAAGAATGTCAGATATAATGCCAGAAAAGAATGTCAGAAAATATTTGCCATATTAGAAATTACTGTATGACAAAATAATGTCACGGTGAGGAGTGAGGATCACTCGAATTCAAGTAATTTATGTGTTTTCCATTAAAAGCAATCATGCTATTGGATCTATTGGGGATCCCCCCATTTCTGATAATCCCCACCTCAGGCTTGGAGCACTTTTGGAAGTTGAGATCTCTAAAAAGTGCACGCGGATGTGGCGCGAAGCACGTTTTGAAGTAAACATGCTAAAAGCACACCACTTCCGGACCACTTTTGGACGTTGAACTGTCGTATTGTGTGGCAAGGGCCAGGGATTCTGCACCTTGCGAAAAGTGAAGAAGACGTGAGGGTTTTGTCGCATTTGCAAAAACGTTGGCACGCGTGGAACGTTTGAAGAGGATCTGCAATGATGCATTTTCGCGTGGCAGGCGCAGTACAAGAGACATCTCCATCAGACGATGCTAGGACGTCAGAGCTGTGATTTCCTGAGGGGGTATTGTTTTTTGGAGCATCAGATCTTCAGCTTTGCTAAGAAGATTTTGCGTGACAGGTGCGGCACTTTGTATGACCTCGCTTCATTTTTTCGGGTCAGGCGGAGTACTTCAGACCGATGGGGTGAAAAGATGGCAAAACATCGGTACAGGGCTGTCAGCTGAGCTGCACTCAACTGTCAATTGTTCAATTAAGTCTCGCAGAACTGCTTCGTTTTTGACGCTGTCAATTTCAAAAATTGAAGGGGTCTCGCAGAATTTCTTCGTTTTGGAGCTGTGAACTTTCTTTTTTTGAGGACGTCTCGCAGAATTGCTTCGCTTTGCACCTGTCAACCTCCCACTTTTGAAGGAAGTCTCGCATAATTGCTTCCGACAGATAGATCGATAATTATGCAGATAGACAGACAGACAGATAGAAAGATTCAGATAGATAGGTTCAGATAGATAGATTCAGGTAGATACAGATAGGTTCAGATAGATACAGATAGGTTCAGATAGAAAGAAAGATAGATGGACAGATTGATAGACAGACAGATCGATAAATGGACAGATAGACGGATAGACAGATAGACAGATAGACAGATAGAGAGGTAGACAGATAGATAGGTAGATAGATAGATAGATAGAGAGGCAACTGGTCAGACAGATGGATGGACGGATAGAGAGATAGATAAATAGATAGATAGATAGACAAATAGATAGATGGACAGGCAAATGTTCTGATAGAAAGAAAGGCAGGTATATTTGACGAGATTAGTAAACAAACGATTAGATAGATAGATAGATAGACAGACAGTTTGATAGATAGATAGACAGACAGACAGACAGATAGATAGATAGATAGAGATAGAGATAGATAGACAGATAGATAGATATATCGATAGATAGATAGATTAAATAGATTAAATAGATTAGATTTGATTAGGTTAGATTAGATTCGGTTAGATAGATAGATAGATAGATGGATAGATAGACAGACAGACAGACAGATAGATAGATAGATAGAGATAGAGATAGAGATAGACAGATAGATAGATCGATAGATAGATAGATTAAATAGATTAGATTTGATTAAGTTAGATTAGATTCGGTTAGATAGATAGATAGATAGATAGATATATAGATAGATAGAGAGATAGAGAGATAGATAGATAGGATTTGATGAGATTAGATTAGATGAGATTAGATTAGATGAGATTAGATTAGATTAGGTTAGGTTAGATCGATTGAAAAATAGATAGACAGGTAGATAGATTCACAGAATTTGAATTATCGATGCATAGAATGACTGATTGGTTGATTGATTGAGTGTGTGATTAAACGTTTGTATAAAATAGGTAGGCAGGTAGATAGATAGGTTGGTGAGATAGGATCAGGTAAGAGAAGATCAGAATTCATAGATAGATCGATTGATAGATGGATAGATAGGCACATAGGTAGGTAGACAGACAGACAGGCAGATAGATAGCTAGATAGATGGATAGATAGATAGATAGATAGGTAGACAGTTTGATAGGTAGATAGACAGATAGACAGATCGATAGATCGACAGATAGACAGAGAGACGGTTAGACAGATAGACGGATAGATAGCTAGACAGCAAGACAGACAGAAAGGTAGACAGATACACAGATAAGACAAACAGATAGACATATTGACAGATAGAGAGGTAGACAGATCAACAGATAGACAGGTAGACGGATAGATACATAGATAGACAGATAGATAGTTAGACAAACATGAGTAAACAATCAATTTCCCAGAGCCCTCAAACCACCAACCCAAGCCACCACACAGACTATGCTGAAGTCATTGATCCAGTCACCCATGCATTCGTTCAGCCCCAAAATCACAGTCAATCAACCAACCAGGCGATGGTGAGTTCAATGAAACGCTCGTGGCACTGAAATTTCCTATGCGTCATGTTTGCTGTAGCTGCCGATTGTTGTTTCCGAAACGTCCGTCCGGGCGCGGATGATCTAGAATTACGTTTTGCAGTTTGTTGGGAACCGGCAACATGTTTGAAGAACTTTTTTTTTAATGTAGTTAATTCACAAAACAAATCGTCACAACAGGTGCTGTCTGTTTCGAAACTGAGGCATCGACGCAACATGTTTTATCCTCATTGTTGTCCTTGGTGCAGTTGATTGATTGGTGTAACATCGATTTTGGGGTGCTCACATTCGCAAAGTTGCTGCGATCGCCGGCCAGATTTCATTCACCTATTTTGCCGTACTCAACGTGGTCACAGGCACCGATCAATGCGGCTGGCATCTCTTGAAATTTAATTGTTTAAGGTTTGTTCAACGGCAACACATATTAATTAAGACAATATTGAACTACTTTTTGTTTGCCTATTTTCATCGCAAATCGAAACTGAAAGTGATTGTTTCCAATGCATGTCATCGGTTATCCGATCTAGGGCAAACAGTGCTGGCACGAAGTCCCGGTCAGAAAATCACCGCGTAAGTCATTGGGTGCCTTGTTGAAGAGACACTGGTCAAAAGAATTTGGTTGTTCTCATTTTTTAAATATATGTGTGGTTATTATGTTGATAAGATCTGTTGTTTACTCCTGGCATTGGCAACCCTAATCACATTGGTCAGAAACTCACTTTGTCAATGGGTGCATTGTTCAAACACATCGGCCAAAATGGTATGCCTGTTGTTGATTTGCGAATTCCCTTGGGCGAGCTCAACCACATCCAAACAAGGTCAAACTTGTTTCACGTTGTTTTTTCTGCAACCATGTTGGTTTAGATTAGTTTAGATCTGGTTTGGCAGCTGGGTGTGATGTTGTTTGACGAATGGCATTCATTTTCAGTCCCCCCAGTCAAATGTTTGTAACGATATTAATTGTGTAAACAAATCCCCGTTTGTCGGAGAGGTACCATCACTGGAGTGTGACTGGTCTGCGTCCGTCGGAGTATGTGAAAACCAAGCCAAAGCGGTCGCTGTGGTCCCCATTCCTGCTCGCAGAACCACACTGCGCCGTGAGTTGCCTCAAGTTGTTCAATTGGATGTTGAGTTGCTTGGTTCATGTAGCATGGTTAGCCGGCGTGGCTTGCTCCCTCGAGAACATGCCCGCGTTGATTCTTGTTGTAAGACCCTTACTTTGCTTGCTTGCGCTCGCCTTCCTTTTGAAAGGTACATGCGTGCATGTAGGCAATTTGCTGTTGCTAAAGTTGCCTATGGTTGGATCGCTCGCGCTCCCCCGCTGACTTTGTCTAAAAAGTTGAGGAGTTTGGTGCGTGCTGGAAGTGGTCGCATTCGTGCTGCGTCGGTTTGGTTGCGTGCTGCCTGGCTTGGCGGGGGCATGCATCTTGATGTGTTTGCCACCCAACTTGTGGGGATTTTTTCTCTCTTGCAATGGTCTCGTGCCTTGACTTGGTCTACTTGTCGTGGCTCTCCTGCTCATGCCTTTGATTCTTGGTTGGCTTCGCATGGCTGGGACCGGACGGCTGAATGGAAGTGGACTCACTCTGATTCGGGCTGCCGTTTGGATTTTTCTTCTGCCGGTGACATTGGTCAGCGTCAGCATGTTGTTCGAGACGCTTGGCGTGCTTGGTGCTTGCGTCGTCACATGGCGTCCGAGCGACGGGATGCTCAGCTTGACTGCTTGTATCATGCTGCCGGATATTTTCGCCCGATTGACTGGCATGCTACTCGCAAGTTTGCCGCTTCCTGTGCGGAAGCTAGGACCTTGGCTTGTGGTGCCACTTTCTCTCCTGCTGCTCTTGGTGGTCTCATCGTCCTTCCACATGTGCATTTGGGATGGTTGCACTGAACTTGGCACGTTTGATCATATTGCATGGGAGTGTCCTCGTCGCCCTTGTAATACACCTAAACCTGCCGAGTTTTTGTTTTCTCGGTATGGTTGGGTCGTTACAAATCAAGTTTGTGACATTGATGCTGTGCATGGTTGGTTGGTTCATGTGCAAGAGGCGCTTTGGTCCCTTGTTCATCCATGACTTGTGCTTGTTTGTATCATGGTCCTAGTCACTTTCCGGTTTATTGGTCTTGCCCATTTGCACACTCTGTGGGGTTGCCTTGCCTTCGTGGGCTTCCCCTCTGAGTTTGGCTTGGTTTGTTTGGGTCTTTGCCCCCTTGGTTTCCTTTTTCCGGTGTTTTTCGCTGGGCTGTTTGCACCTTTGGTGTGGTCTGGGCGCCTTGACCTCCCGACGCCATGGAGTCGTTTGTTCCCGTTGGGCCTTTGCCCTCGGTGTTCATGGCGTGCTTTCGTGTTGGGCTGCTGCGGCTGCTGCTGTGGCTGCCCCCTCGCTCTGCGCTGTCTATTTTTTTGTGGGCAGTTCAGATCAAAGTTCACACACGTCTGACAACGGCGGAGGTGTGTTTTGCCAATCTGCCATCGACAGTGCGCAAAACGACCATGCGAACGTTGTTCAATCCATGTTGGCGAACAAAGAGGACACAGCTGCGGTGATGGGTTCCAGGGTGCCCCAATGATCCACCAGCGTTCAACTCAACGATGTTTTTTGTTGTTTTGCACACGATCCAATATCAATTGAACCAAATTTATTGTTTTTTAATGTTGTTTGCATATACTTGTATGCGGCGTTTGATTTTTTTCGCAGTGGTATAAATGTTAAGTGTTGTTTTCAAGCAGGAATGTGATGACAGTTATGCGAGCAAACAAGAGAAACACTTTTTTTACCCAATGCAACAATACTTTGAGGACGGGGAAGAGTGTAATTTTGCACCCACAATCACACAATTGGATTGAAACAACTTTCACTGTGGAATGGCTGAACATATCCAGAATAAAAACTGCGCATAGCTCCCGCAAATTGGCCCATACCACTAACGGTTGTTCTTATATGTTCCCATGTTGGTGCGGTTTCCACATCATTTTTGTTTGGTTAACGACTGGTTAACAACGAATTTACATCTCCAGGAAAGCAATGTAAACTAATGACAAGGAAAACACAATATTACATATTACATATGCGTATTATACACCGTTATTCTATACTGTTTCAAACACATGACAAATACATTATACATAATACGTAACAGCAAAGAAACCATGAATCACCGTATCTTCAAAGCCAGCCATTTTTGAACTTGTTGCCTCCGGCTTACTCCAGGCCCATGTGGAAAAGATCAAGGAACTTTTTAGTCGTCTTGGTGCGGATAAGACAGGTCTCATTACCTATGGCATGTTTGAGGACGCTTGGATCATTTATTTTTTTCTATGGGTTTGCCCTCAAAAAATAGCCTGAACTTTCTATATGCTTTGAAAATCGGGTTTAGGTTCAGAACATGTGGTTGAGTTGATAACCAAAACATATAGGGTTTTGACAATCGAACGTGAAAAAAATGCCAGTGAAGGATTAATCTTGGTTTGCCCTTGGCAGTTTGAATGGGACAATGACAACAAACCACTAGATTTTAGGGCACACGATGTTTGGACAAACCATGTCACTCATGAGGGCGGAGGATCGGATGGAGATGTGAAGCAGGAAAAACGTGAGTTCGACCAAAAAGACGGAGGTACAATACATTTGGGTATTTTTAACAAAGGGCATATGTGATGCCGAAATCACCCTTAATAATGGGACATTTTAATTTGGCATGAAGAAAACAATTCCGGCAAATCACTCTCATGATAGGTAGGTTGCGAATTTGAGAAAAACATATCTTGCTTGAAAACTGTCTGCCAACTTTCATGGAACTCCTCCACGTTTTCTGGACTTACCATTTACTGAAGGAATCTGGAAAACATTGACATAAACGGCACAACCTTCAAGTAGAAAGCACCAAGTTGATCGAATCAACCGAGACCCTCCAAGTATATGAAATTGTTTTTCTTACAGCTGTGCAGTTTTATCTACCTAGTTGAATTGTGCCACTGAGGGTCTAGCCTCTTTCGATTTCAACGTGTGAAACAAACGACTGCGCCTGGCACCTCTGAAAATCGCCTGAGGAAGGGATCCAAAGTCCAGCCGTGATTGAATACTTCGAAACGCTGGGCTGCTGCATTCTAAACTGGGTGGGTTCGATGTTTGCCATGGTGAAAATGGGCAAAAGTATCCCGAAGATGCGAACTTCCTACACAGCCCGACATTTTGATACATGTTACACATATTGAAGCTCAAGAGCCAAGAGCGTGATCCTGTCCTTTCCAAAGCATAAAAAAAGACAATCTACAACATATAACACACACACATATATATATATATATATATATATAAATGTATACATACAATGTGGGCCCCCCTCGTTAGCTGGCTAAGTTGGTTTATACCTCCAATATCTACTATCGTTTATGATACTTTTAACTTGTAACTTATAGCATCTTCTCACTGTAGCTAATTGGGGCACTTTGTATATATGATACACGTACACACATGTTGACATGAATTCATCTATCCATACCAAACATATCCGAAAATTACAAAAAATGACAAGGCTTGGGGGTTCACCTTGATGGTCGTCTTTTTTGGAGCCACATGCCCATGGTGTGATCTGTTTGGACTGGGCAAACATGCCGCTTTTTTTCCGTCGCTCTTAGGGAGGGAGACATCACACTGACCAACATCCCAACCCATATCTCACCTGTTATGTTTGTATGGGTCATTGGGCTTATGACATGCGCAGATACTGAAGTGGTAGTTTTGCAGATCTCAGAGCAAACTTTATTAGATATGTTTCTCCAGTTCTATTAGTCATTAGTCGTCTTCGCGAAAACTCCTGGATCTAATCCTAGCCCGATCTATGGAGTTATCTGAAAATGATGTGCTGGCTAAGCCAGATGGTCGAGAGAACCTTCAGGTCCAAAAGAAGTGTTGCACGAGTCCCCATTTCAGGCACATCCCAGTTCGAGTTTTGGTTCTGGACATGTTTTATTTTCCATATGGAAACTTTCTAATCCCGCCTGGCTCATATTTTTCAAAGCGGTTGTTTTTCCATATGGAAATAATAATCCCAGCTGACTCATATGTTTCATCCATATATTTCCATAAGGGAATAAACTCTTGCAATCGAATTGGGGTCTCAGGATCTAGATCATGGGTCATAGATCATCCAACTTTAACTTTGATTTAATGGGTAATTCCCTTTCAGCCCTTCATGCTCTTGGTAAGTTCCTGAAATTAATAGAAATTATTTGCCAGCAGTTGTTTTCACAATTTCAAGGTTTTCCTCTATTATTTTAATATAAAATTTGCCACAATTTTACTATTGACCTTAAATGGCGAACTGGATTGAAATGGTGGTCTTGGACCTCAACAATAAAAGAGGCCATGTGTTTGAGGCTTGGATTCGGTTGATACAAAATGAATGTGAAACATATATATCATATATGTAAAGTTTTCAGTAGATACTTGGGTCCTGATTAGGGTGTCTCTTCAGGCAGCGGTTGAATATAATTTGAAAGGAAGGAGCTTATCAGGGAACTTCTCCGCCAAGGGCATTTTAATTGATGTTTGTATTGGGGAGACGCTACAGATTGGACATGATTGGACAATTCACTTCTTAGTGAGGGAATTTGCTTCTTATTAGTACTATTAGGAACCTCTTCGGCGATCACATGTTGATTTACGTTCGTATGCCGATATTGTTGATTAACTTTGCATGGTTTTGGTCCAAGTGCTGCTTTCAGATTCCAGGTCCGGGTGTGCGTGGACATCTCCTGTATAACAAATGTCGCACTGTACTAATTACAGTTTTTTTCTTTACCTAGCTTTAACATGTTTTAACCCGTTTTTGACTATTTGGATGGATTTGAGCATTAATTAGGGGGCGGGGAAAGGGACTACTTAAATTAAACCCTTTTTCCATGAAGCTTTCAAAAAACATGGGTCCAGACCATGGTAATGGGTGGATATATTGCCCATCGCCAAATCCAAACGATTTTCTAGGGTTACCCAGGCAAGTTCCTCCCGATCACATGTGCCACCCATGGCCAATAGGTAGGTAGGGTCTAGGGCTCAGAAGTTTGCATTGAAGTCTCAGATTGGTTTGCCAAACAAATCTCTGCATGCGGACTTTGTGGACCTTTTTTCCGTTGCGGCCAATTATGGGGCATGAGATCTGCTGAAAAAAAATCGGCGGAAAATTGAGATCCTGTGACCCGAATCGATTGCAAAAAAAATGCGGGCTTTAGTTTTTTGGTTTTTCAGTGGAACTCCACTACACAAGTTGTGCACCTGACTTCTGCGTTTTTTTTTTCGGCGGAACTTAGTATTCAGACCTATGGTTCGGCGGAACTCATCTTCTGGTTTTGTCTAGTGGACTTCTGCTGATTCAATGGTTTTCCCTAGGATTCTGCTGAAAAAAATCGGCGGAACTCAACATCACAAAATGTGCGCCTGAGTTCTGCTGATCTTGGATTTTTTCGGCGGAAATCCATAAATCTGGTGATGCATGACTACCCATGATTCCCTGCTGCATTTTCATTTCCCAATGTGAAATTTAACCTGTACCAGCCGCAATGGCAAATGATCTAGGATCCTGACTTTGAGGACCTTGGGGTTTTAAAATCGGTCTACCTTCGTCTAACCATGGAAATGGATTAACGCTTCTTGCTCGCGTGGGCATTTGGAATGTGAACCGTGTATGCTGGCTACATGAACAATGTATGCAGAACAGAACATATATAGCTATGTTCAAGATAAATCATTTAGAGATATCATTATTTATGTGGAACATAAAGTAAGTCGCTGCATGTTTAATTTTCGGCTTATTGTAGTGAACTATCTATATAACTTTACGTGGTTATAATTATGCATTGGTTTCATTCAAAATCCTTTAGTCAGTATAAAATAAAAAATATATATCTTCTGGCAATGGTTTTTGTCATTTTCAAGTTTTCCATCAGATATTTCAAACTGAGTCCTGGCTAATGTCATTATTGACCCTAGCTGGTAAGACCCGGCTACAAATACGGTTGCGGCTGCTTTTGAAGATTCCTTGACGGTGAAGCAGTCGTGTCCTCAGAACAGAACCCCAAGGGTTTGATTGTTGTGTTTAAAGCAGAAAGTCGGCGATCCA
>Ga0126342_10014052_pt1 | contig 14153 bp, 14 predicted proteins | sample Cyp1metagenome_FD_92528 | JGI IMG/M metagenome (GOLD analysis project Ga0126342, IMG submission 92528) | Coral microbial communities from Lord Howe Island, Old Settlement Bay, Australia - Cyphastrea 1 metagenome | ecosystem: Host-associated > Invertebrates > Cnidaria > Coral ...
CAAAGCATGTGTCCACAAGTCTGATGCTGTCTTGGGACTGCAACATAAATGGGGCTGGTTTGAGAGCCCCAAAAACGGTCACACTTGAAGCTTCAATATGATGGACCCTTGCAGTATATATATTTATTATTATTATTATCATTTTTATTATTATTATTATATTTATTATTATTATTATTATGATCATATGGTATCATCATCATATATATATAATGTGTATAATCAAATATATATATATATATATATATATATTATATTATGCATGTGTTTCGTTGATTTTCCTCATTGGACCACATGTATATATCCATGTATCACCAGTCATCATCACTCATCATTAGGTGATTTCCCTTAGTGAGCCACGTTTTTTGCTGATAATGTTCATGTTTAGATGCTCAGGTAGAACGGGATCTCCCCTTGCCTGTTTTTGTGGTAACCCCCGCAAAGATTTTGGAGAAGTGTTTTTTCTGGATGGTATTAAAAAAAATGATGATTTGTGCTTCATATTTCATCATATTTTGAACTTCATATCTGGTAGTGCCGCAGTTGATCATTGGGGGTTACACTCTGATAATCTCTGATCATTGTTCGCAGTTTGCTATGGGATGATTTAGCTAGTCAGAATGGTGAATTTTTTATACCCTCTGGTAATCTAAGATAGCTATGGAAAATCTCTGTTTCTTTTTTAAGATAAATCAACTATAATAACAATTTTAAATAGCTATGTCAAATGGCCCCGGGGGTACATAGGAAACTGTGAAAGTATTGTATTAAGCACAAAAGATTGAAGGATGGAACCGGCAAAAACGATGCATATCTGAATGATTTGCGTTGGTTCAGTTGATGAACATCGCCAGGCCAACTAGGGTTTTATGGTTATTATCACATATTTGCTATTAGACCCTAGTTGGTTAGCATTATTAACCAATAATAATGTTTGATGTAACCAACTTGGCGATACATTTTGTTTTAAACATCATTAGTGTTATTTATATTGTTTTTAACCATAGTGCATTGCGCATATTTGCAATCAGAAACACACGAAACTAACTGGGCGGCACCATCTTGTATGGGTACATCATGGGTTCAACACATCAAATGAATAATGGATATGAGTCAAGGATGTCTTAAAATTGATGGATTTTCATAGGCTGGCCCCACAGTTGTGGTACGTCAATATGAAATAGTGTGACTAACCACAGGGTTCTGGGGTTATCAATGAAAGTTTTGGATGGACCAACTAAAATGAGTCTTCTGTGCAACAGCAGAACATACCCAACTTTGGATCTAAGCAACAAATTTGGTCCCATAGTAAAATTTGGAATGGAGAATGTGAAGTACCACGGGCATATTTGAGGGCTATATCAGTAGATCATAGAAATCTAAAAATGAATTTGTTGTGTCGAACATCCTGACTCTACCATCGACAGTCAGGAATTACCCAATGCATAGCTGCATAACGGATATGGGTGTGTCTACAAATTGAGGAAGCGAACTCCAAGTCATGTTACCATCTGGTTATGACTAACAGTTTGCCATGGAAAGATCAACCAGTTTTAAGAACGGTAAACCATCTATTTCTATGGGCCATTTCCCATGGCGAACTGTCAAATAACGAGAGGGTATATAATTTATTGCTACTCACTTGGTTCTTGGGAGGTCTCATGATTTTAGACCCATAAAATTTGGGACATGGATAGACCGATAAAAATCGTAGCCCGTTCCAACATCTAGAAAAGCAAATTATGGTATAGTTAGTATATAGTTACTATATACATATGTATACTTTTTTGTAGTTGTTTCTCTTCTATGTTTTTGGGGTTGCTGCAATGGGTCCATACGGCCCAACTGGCTTTGGTTTGCAAAAGAATGTGGTAACCCCAAGTATCATACATATTCTTGATCATGATATTAATGGGGAAGAAAATGCACCCAGGTCTTGAGAAATCCGCGTGTGAATTTGGGGATGGAAAACGTTTTTTTTCTTCTAATTGCGGGTTGTGGAAAAGAAAATTGTACTTGGTCAATGGTATTTACAGAAGTACCAAAATCATCCAGTCCAAAACAGAAACAAACAGAGAAAGAGGCTGCACGCACCATTTGTAGATCATTTTCCGAACAGGTTTCCCCACAGGTTTTCCACATCTTTCCAATATGTTCCCCGCATTTTCCCAGGATTTCCCATTGAAAGCTCCATATTTTTCCATGTGAAGAACGCTTACCCCCAGGGATCCCCCACGGCTTGTTCTCAGGACATCGGGTTCGGTCTTCAGCAAAGGACATATCCGCTTGTGGTTGGACATCATGTACAACCAACGGCAGGTCCCAGCCTCAGTTTCTGAGCTCCTTTGGGGGCTCACCATTGTGATGGTCCCACTATGGTCCCGCTATTTCTGGGTCATCGCGTATTTTGCTGGCCTTTTTGGCCATGGAATGGCACCGATGTGACACATACTGTGACCCATTCCCGATGAAATTGGGCTTATGATTGGGGTGAAGCGCTATCCGCCTTAACCACAACTGCGGAGACCAAGGCATGCCCTGCACCGGATGCTTTTGCGCAGGCACTGGGGTGCCTCTTTGATTCTTTTGGGCATGGCATAACAGAGTCGATACGACCAGCATGCTGCATATTCCATCATATTCCCAGGTATACCTAGCTGAAACCGTAGATCGAATCACATAGAGACCATATTAACGCCCCTTTAAAATCCTTCACTAAGGGGTCAAGTTTGGTGTACCAAGGATCCACCCCTGTGGAGGGCGGGCCAGACCGCGAGGCCCAGGAGGTAGTAACTAGTATAAAACACCAGTTCGTATATTTATATTGACATATAAATGTAGTTACCGTATGTCTAAATGAATTGGATTCCGTATGCTTAAATGGCCGGGCGGACCAAGGAAAACCTTCCCGAAGGTAGTCTAAAGCACATTGAAGTACATGTTCATATATTTTAAAATCCGAAGACTCAATTGAAAAGGTAATTCGTTGATAATAATTACTATATATATATAAATTATATATATATATATATATTTACACACACATATGTATATATATATACTTACATCTATATATATATATATATATATATCATATGTGTATATTAATTATACATATTCTTACATTATATGATTCCCATTCCCACGTGAAATCGTCCTGTCAGGAGCGGCCCATCGAGTCGTTGCCCTCCACAGATCCCTTGCCCTTCGAGCTCAGGGTGGCCGTTTTTAAGGTGGGGCCGGACTGGACTGCGGGAAAGGCTTGCAACTTATAAAAACATGTGGGAAAATTGGGATCTGAGGAAAAATTGAGATCTAACTTGGGAAAATTGGGATCCAACTCCCAGTCAACTGGAAATTGCATGAAATGAGAGGCCTTAAGAACATGTAAGATGACCAGGCCACGGAATTTAACCGGCACAAATCAAGATTTGACAAACAAACGGGATTGATAATGTGATTTATGGATAATATTAATATTTATGATGGATAAGTTAGTTTCACTAGGCTAGATGGTGGAGACCATCAATAGTTACATGGGGCAATCATGAGTAACCTGAACCAATCATCATTCGGAGGTTTTAGTCCCCGTTGCACATCATCAATATCATATAGATAAATAATGTAGTACATGATAAGAAACAGCTACGAACAACTCACATGATCATTTTGATCAATCTTGATCAATCAAAAAAAAAACACCCCAACCAATTTCCCCCAGCATTTTCCCCCACCATTTTGTCCCAAGCCGTTCCCAAGCCCTTCCATCTTTCGCCCCAGGTGGTGGATATCCAGCCGCCCGAGGGCAACTCCGAGCCTTCGGTGAAGGCCAGTGGGAAGATGACCCTGGACGACGGTGCCTCGGCCTCGATGACCTCGAGGATGAAGCGATGGAAAATGGCCATTGGAATAGTTGATTTATCCATTTAAAATGGTCATTTCCCATAGTTATGAAGCTAACATAGCAAACTGGAAAAACACATATATATATATATAATTATATATAGGTAAATATATTTATATATATATATATTGTATATATATATATAAATACTCCCTGGTAATTTAGGAGGTTGGTACTGAACATGGCCCATAGAAAGTTTCTTGATTTACGAAAAAATGGGATTTTCCATAGTTATGGTAGTTTACCAGAGGGTAAAGCCAAAAATGGGCCAACAAATGATTCTTAATTTTTAGGTCAGTTGGAATATACAAGTTTTATATTTACCAATCATGATCTTTTTTGATGTGATTTATGATTTTATGAACTTTTTATCCTCAGGATTGCTCCAATGCATTAGATATAGGGAAATGATAGCCACGCTTGGGTTGGGAGCAACCCCCGAATGGGGGGTGTAGACCTTCCATTCTTGGACAAATCTAAACAATTACCAGGCCAGCACTTACATAGGTTTTATGTATGGTAGCTACCTCCAATTTAGGTACCTGAAATGGCCATTGACCAATGGTGAGGTTTAGGTACCTGAAATGGCCATGGGGAGCCACTGGAGTTTCCCAGTCACTGGTGGTAAACCCTTAGCGCCAATGGGAGCACCTAAGCCCTAAAGCATCCCATAACGAACCATGACCGGGACTCATGTTACATCCCAAATAGTGGTTTACCCGGTATACCCAATAATAAACCTTAATTGGGGATGGTTTGCTATAGCACCGCAATAAACCTCCCAATTGGGATTGGTAGCTATTTATCAAGTGTTTCTGGAAAGATTGGAGTTTATATGGATTTATACCTATATGGGATTTTGGTGAAATTTGTGTGGTGGATTGTTGTGTGCAATTTTGGGATTTTGCCATTGTTGTTTTGCTGAAGTTTATTTTCATCAAGGTAGAATGTGCCAAAAACTAAAATTATTAATAGTAATGGAGAAAAAGGATCAAGGGCACCAAGACGTATGGTAGACCCATGACTGATTGAAATGCACATTGATCGTTTTGGGAACACAAAACCTGGGGAATTTCGGGTGCTGAACTGTGGAGCGCTAGCCCTGGGTCCAGACTGTCCAGATCGTCGCCTCAGACCTGGAAGGCAGCTGGAAACATTCCGTCGAGTTGGTTCATGTTCGGGTCATGCATTGTCTATAGCTGGTTGGTGGTTTCAAACATTTTTTATTTTCCATAATGTATGGGATAATCCTTCCCAATGACTAATATTTTTCAAGATGGTTAAAACGTGTTAAAACCACCAACCAGATAGTCTATATATGGCTTTCACATGCTTTCACTGTTGATCTTCACGGGCGCATCACCAGCTACCCCCGAGAATACTGGGAATCCTGGGCCCAGGTAAAGATCTGTTCGAAGAAACTGACACGCACTTCGGCTGTGACGATGGCACCGTCGCGCGGCACAAATTGAGGACATGTGGCGTCATGTGGGGCCTCAGCTACATAGTCGCTGGCAGTTTTCTATCACGTCTATATTTCTTTATGGGCTTGTTTGAAAATAGGTACGTACCCCTAAATCCATTGGGATTCCATTGGGTTATCATAGTATTTCCATATATATTCCTATTAAATAACAACGTTTGTTCATTTTTTCGGTATACCGGTATACCCCATTTCCAGAGACATTCACATAATTATTTCATTGGGCATATCCTATCCTGGCTCGTGACGTTTGATCACCGAACGTTGCCCGACGTTGTCTTTGTCCGTCAGGCCACGTTGAATTGGAGATTGGTCTTCAAGAACGTGTCTCGGCGGAGGAAGCTTTACTGGAAGGTCGTAAATTTGGGAAATAAACATCTTCCCTGTAACATTGTAGTGTTGATTTTGCACGTTCAAGTGCTGTTTGGGTGCGTTTATACCATGTTCAAAGACAGACAGACACATACATGCAATGCATCTGCATGTGTACACATAGTCATATATGTATACGCACCGAACACATTTCCATATCCATATGCTGCATCATGTATAGACCATCTTCCACACATGCGACAGCACATTCAGCCAGGTGATGATTCCCTGCAAGCAGCCCAGGCAATATGCAGATATTTGCAGCTGCAGAACAGGGGATATTGATGCAATAGACAAGGGTTTTCATTGGAATTCCAGCAGTAAAGTTGATTTGTTTTTCGAATGTTGTCATTTCGTGTGCGACATGTGGGCTTGACAAAGATTTAAAGCCGCGAATTTGAGCAAACACTTGCACAGTGGCCTACAGACCAAGCGTTGGTTTTCGGCAATTCACCCGGCGAACAAAGAACACGTGACAATGGAACAATGATGTTCCAATTTCTCGATATTGCCCATATTTTCCCATTGAAACATGATTAAAACATCTTAACACCTCCATGTTTTCAGGGTATTCTCCAGCCTGCGACGACGGCCCAGTGGGAGGCTCACAGTGCAGATCTGGAACGACAACATGTTGGCCTCGGACGAGGTGTCCCTGGAATCGCGAAGGATATGGTACAGTTTCGTCCCTTAACAGTTATAAATGGGATTACCCTCTGGTAATTTAACATAGCTATTGAAAATGGCCATTTATAGTGGATTTTCCCATTAAAAATGGTGATTTTCCATTGCTATGTTAGTTTACCAGAGGGTATAACTTCTATGAAGGTTATTTATCACTATAATCCCATTTTTAACTGTGAAGGGACACAACTGTAGATAAATGTCAGGCCTGTCTAATGGTGAATAAACCAACTTTGTGATTTGTAATGGTGAATAAATCAACTATGGTTAATTATGGTTAACTATATATATAATATAGATGATGGTGTTTCAAAACTAACTTACAACTGGAATTGCGGAAAGAAAGGCATTTGGTAAAAAAGAATCGGGTTTATGCCTGTTTATGGTGGATATATCCATAGTTTATGTGTAACTAATTTCCACATAGTTTTTTTTTTTCGAAATTTCAATAGATATATTATAATATATTCCACAGTTTGATTTTGTTTTAAATGGTGGATATATCCATCTATATAAATATATCTAATTATACATATTTTTTCACATAGCTATGGAAAATCATTTGTAAATGGGCCATAGCTTCCATAGCTATGTTAGTCATAATCACAGGGTGGGGACACCACCTCTTACGAATGTCCTGACTCACCGTCTCTTGGGGATGATTTGTCTCTATAATTCTCTATGTTCCCAATATAGCAAATCTTCAAGCCTTAAGTTTCAATCACAATATATACATATATATATACATATATAATTATACCAATATATATATAATTATATTATATATACATACATTATATGTACATATAGAATGTATAAAATGTCCCTCCTATGAAGTTGGAAATTGTCTCGCTGGCTTTTTCCCAGGTTTACCGTTCTCCAATGCTCTTCAGGTTGGCCGAAGTGACGCTGGATTTTTCAAAGGACTTCTTGATTGCTTCTCGGCTGTGGGTCGGTTGCGGTGGGTCGGTTGCGGGGCCTTCTGGTCATTTGTCCAGACATATCAAAAACTATACAAGGTGGTGGCCCCCCCAGTCATAAGTTGGTTTATAAACCCCAGTAACTATAGATATCTACCATAAACCATAGATGACCTAGTCTTTTCAATATGGAATTGTTTTTTGAATGGTAGATCATCCCCAAGTCACCATAGGTTTCAATACTAAAATGGTCTAATGACTTGGATAATTTGGAGGTACCTCCATTTTAGGTAATACACATACATATATATGTATATGTATATGTATACATATATATATATGTATACATATGTGTGTATGTGTATTTTTTTTATTTGCACACTATGTACACACACACATATATATATATATACATATTTACATACACACACATATATATATATATATATACGCATACATATGTGAAAGCTGATGCAAAACACATAAGTATGGTTTTGATTGTGTTTGAACACCACTATAGTTGCTATATGAGCTGGCATGGAAAAGGTTGAACATCCCGTTTGTCAGTTTTTTTCTCGCAAGGAGACATTCTCCCAAGAATCGGGAAACCTGTGGCCAATGTGGGCAAATGGAAAGGTGTATATTAAGTGTTATATATATATATATTGCCCCATTATTTTTCTCTAGCATGGTGGCGCACATGGGCCCAAAAATGCATGAACCATACATTGCGGTCATGCAGATTTCACTTTGATTTTGCCACAAATGTTCATAATTTTAGTTTGCTGAATTACCCTCTAGTAAACTAACATAACTACGGAAAATCACAATTTTTAATCGGAAAATCCACTATAAATGACAATTTTCCATAGTTATGTTAGTTTACCAGAGGGTATCACCATCTATATTAAATCATCCCCACTGAACATCAATACCCATGACGGATCCATGGTGCTGCTATATATGGTAACATGGATCCCATCAATATACCCCCTTTATGTTAGCATATATACCAGCGCCATGGATCCTATGGGATATGATGTTCCAAGATGTTCCAAGATGTTCCTTGATGTTCCCCCCGGAGCCTTCGCCAAAACGCCAAGGCTCGAAAGAACAACAGCACGGTGGACTTCCCCAAGGGATCTTTGTACATGTATCGATGCTGAACCTTGAGAAGCTGCCGGGCTCGTGGGAAATCCATGGAAATCCCCTTTTTTTGGCTTGGAAGAACTTGGGGGAATCATCGAGAAATCTGGGATTTTCCATGGGATTTTCCCTGACGCCATGTTTGATTACCAGAGGGTACATGATTAGACACCTGATTAGAGAAAGCCCTCTTGCGTATGGGATGACCTGCATTGAGGGAACTATTGACCAGGTGAAAATTTCCATAGGACTCCCAGTTGGCACAATGAATCCTGGGCAAACAAGGGAAACGTTTTTTTCAACATGAGGTATTGCAGTCTTATGATTTATGATGTTTTTCTTTCCAACCAAGACATGGGAACACTCAAACATAATATAATTGTTTTGGCCTTTGCACAGCACACTTTTGGAACAATTTATCTAAGTCGGCAATTTCCAACTTTTCCAACTACTGCATGCGGGAGTTGAAGTGTAAGTGCATCCGCAAGAATGCCGATGGTGAAATCAGAAACCTTCGGCCTACATAAGTAAAAGATCACGAGAGCATGTGTGACCGGTGTACTCCTCTTGTCCATTTCTGGTATGAACTTATGGCCAGCAAGCTGGATCAGTGGTGAAGCTGATGATAGGTGATGCGGAGGACAACCGCATGATGCCGAACTAAAACGTGTTGTTTGTTTGACATGTTTTTTGTGTAGGGTCATGATATTGTTGGATGATTTTGTTGGACCCAACGTAGGTCCTCAAAGATAGATCGCCGCCTTTCATCGATGACAAAATAAATCCCACCGTTTCTGAGACCGTCCCAAAGCCTATCAATAAATCACTGAGCCATAGCTTAGCTGCTAAAGCTCCCCAAATGAGAAGAACTCTTCCCATCCCCCAGATTTTCCAGATATTTTTTTCAGACCTTTCCATCCCAGTCATGTACGATTTCATCCCCGGAACCGTGTCACATCCGTGTCACCAGTCGTGTCTCCGGGCTTCCCGCGGCTCAGGTACCATCCAGCTTTCCCCGGAGAGGCAAGGAGCCTTGGGACCATGTACGTAGTGTAAACAAATTCACATGCGTAGAACCTGTAGATATCTATAGAGTATATTGTGTGCATGTATATATATATATATATACATATATGTGCATATGTATATATGTATATATGTATATTAATATGTATTTGTGTTATATATATATATGTGTGTGTGTTACATATTACAAATGCAGTTGCATGTATTAGATGCTTAGAGTTATATGCCATATGATAATATGTGTAGATTTCTCGGATTAAGTAGCCGGGTGGTTTCAGTATTGGCGGTACACCTATGACGTCATGCTCGCCCGAAACACACTGGAAACTGAAGGTTGCCTGAAATTCAATGTGAACAAATTCAAACTATAGATATTATGTGAATTATGTGCAATACAGGTACATACTGAGTACCATGCAGCCAAGAATTTTCACGAATTTTCTGGCTCTATTGGCATCATATTTCGCCCTTGAAATCCTGATAGGAAACACCCATTTTTTAAGTCCTGTTTTGTGTATCCTGTGAAATCCCATCCATTTCGACCTTTCGACCCCGCCTGCAGCCATTGATCAAAGCTGCAGCCCTCATTTGATCAACTCCCGCGAAAACACTCACCGCGCGGAATCACAAAGCGCAGTGGTGACGAATGAAGTCAATGGAGACCTCCGCGTTTTTGGTGAGCACCTTGATTTTGGAAGCTTTGCTCCTAGGCAGAAGATTAAGCCAGCTGACTAAAAATGGGCAGTTTGGACAAAAATGAGCTTCAAAATGTTCAAAAACCCAAATATATCCAAATATCAATTCGTTTGATTTAAGGTTCATGAAACTCTCAAATTGCAGGATCAGGTTGGTCTTTTTTGCTGGTTAATCCCAAGTTCTGCAAGTGAATCAGTCGGGATTTTTAGGGATCATTGCCCAATTTTACACAGCCTTCAAGTTGAACATACGCTTCATCACAGGGTTCTGTGATATATTCTTTTGTGATCCTAAACATGTTAAAGTATAATATATATAATTATATATATATATTGATATATTGATATATTGTAGCAATCGCGTTTGTATCGAGAGTTGGTCACCCGCAAGTCCTTCCCCCATCGCGTTGGGTTCCAGGCTTATCTTGCGGCTCATCATGCTCGCCTACACCCAGCGTCTCTTCCCACAACGTTGCTATGAGAAGCTGCAGAAGCTCTGGCAAGATCTGAGGCAAAGCTGGTGGACTGAGGAGGTGTCTCTGACGGGGAAGACTGTGGGAAATCCCTGGAAAAAAATCGACATAAGGTCATGTGGGATTCACAAAAAATTGCCATGAACAACTACTAGGACGATGAATGGTTAAATGAATTTTGTTGTATCTTTTACCGGCCATTTATGGTAATGTTGTCAACCCGATTTCATAAACCGTCCTTTGAACACCAACCATTACTGTCATTGAAAACAAATCATCCTATTGCGAACGGAGCATACCCTGGATGGTCTCGCTACAGTCTTGCCCATACAATAGTTATCATTATATTATCCAATACAATTGGGTTATATTTATAATGATAATACTATTTATTAGTGGTATGTGGTACTATTGCCCAATCATTGTAAACCTCCTTTGGAGATGTGTTTTTCTTGGTTGATTAGGTGTACCACCTGACCATTGGTTGACTCAGCCCACCCGCGGGCCCCAGGATGCAACTGAGAAGGCAGTGGATCAGACGCGCTGCCAACTGACGCTGGGAACGCGATTTGTTTTTCCCCAAAAAGATGCCGAAAAGTGGAAACCCAAGGATGGGGAGTGTTGCTGTATGTGAGACTATAAAGTGAGACGATAAACACATCATTAAGATCATGTTTTTCTCTAGATTCCAGGTCAGTTGCATTTCCAACATCTATCGGCATGACTGGGGGTTGCGAGTGCAGTTGTTTTTCTTAATTGGGGACCCAAAGATCGTCAAAAACATATCGCACATGGTGATGTTTAAGAGGAAAACCATGGCTTTTTTGGGTCCCGCAATCTTAAGAAATGCCATACTTGCCATAATGATAATGTTGACCCAGGATTAATTGACCCACAGTTTATTCAGAGGGGGCATCAAATTGATATCAATTAGCATCACTTGTTGGATCTTTTTTGGTGCAACCCCACAATTTCTAGTCAGTGTCCATTAATCCGCTGTTGACGTTCTTCACCATAGATGTCCTTTTCCCATTGGGTTGGTTGATTAATAGAGGGGGTTGTTTACCCCTTTAACAACAGGTTTGTTTGATGATAGATGGTATACCAAACCGGCCCCTCTATTTTTACCAAAAGGACATTATTGTTCTTAAACGCTCTTCCAGACATTGGTTATTTTCCCATCAAAGGGGATGGCTATTTACTGTCCAATTTTAAGATCCAAGGGTTAGGGGGTTGTTTTTTGCTGCAAGGGATGTGTTTTGTTGGGCATCAACATGGAATTATTTCGTTGCAGGTTGGTGAATGATGATGTTTTTTTTTTTTTTTTCCGATGGTTGGTTGGTGAAGACGGTGACCCTTGCATGTTCACTTCTTTTCACCACGCTTGGCATTGCCAATAGTCAACTTGGCATTGCCAATAGGACACGTCTCTTGTGGACTGCTGTGTGCACGATATCCTTTTTACGTTTGCTGACGCAACAGCTTCTCCTGGTATCTGGACGCAATCCAATTCGTCCAGAGCGGCTTGGCGTGGCATGTCTGGACCTGGTCGGGAATGTAGCTGCTGTCGACCTGTCGCATCTGCTTATGACGTTCACAGTTTGCCATGGAAAGATCCACCATTTTTAAGAACGGTAAACCACCTATAAATATGGGCCATCTATACCATGGCGAACTGTTAGTCAGAACCAGAGGCTATTTCGTCAAAAAGCCATTTCGAGTGCAGCGACTTTCCGAGATCATCCTGTTTCTGTCTGGAAGAAATGGACACATTTGAAAAAGTGTTTCTGCCAAACCGAGCTGGCAATTCCAGTGTGAGTGACTAGACAGCTTACATGTGTCTGAAAATGTTGCTTGACCCCCAATGAATATCAAAAAAACAATGAGGACACAATATGACACAATAGACTCCATGGCGGACTTTGGGATTCATTTTGATCATCCTCCATGGCGCGGAAGGTTTGATCTGCAGCTGATTTGTTTGATGTCCGTCAGTTTGGTCATCAACTTTCGGCCGCAACTCATCACGCCCAACTCCTTAGACCTGTGGTGTCTCAGCCGGGAGATCCGCCGTTTCAAAAGTCGAGCTTTGAAAAACGGGGGACGTTTGTGAGGGTGATGGCCATGTTAGTGGATATGTCTATATATATATATATTATACCATGTGCATAGTATAATTATATATATATTATACACTGTACATTGATATATATATATACATAATTAAGTAGAACTTGTTTGTTTGCTGCAAATGGAAGTATGTCATATACTAAGCAGCGAAAGGATGCCAAAAAACAACTGCGGAGTGTCTAAGATTGGCAATGTTTTTTCAAATATGGATGGATGGTTTTTCTCAATTCTCAGCTAAACTCATTGGGTGAAGTGAGCCGGAGGATAAAGTGATGCACGTGGATGATTCGGACGGAAATGTTTGTGTAGGACGTTTTTTTTCCCTGTGTTTACCTACGGCTTAGGTGCTCATGAGCCTTCTGAATGTGTTTTATTGTTGTTTGTGGAAATATGCTGAAATGATATGTTTTTCCTCGGATTGGATGGACTTCGCTGGAGTTCGATCAAGGGGGCCCCCAGTGATCAAAGGCGAAAGATTGCGAAAATGACCCTCTGGTAAACATACAAAAAGCTATTGAAAATGGCCATAGAAATAGTGAGTTTTCCCATTGAAAATGGTGATTTTCCAGTTCGCTATGGTAAATTACTAGAGGGTAAACAGACCAGAGGTGAATAAAAATCTGGAGTTGATACTACTGTTTTTTCACGGCTGCCAGGTATGTAGCAACCTCCCTCATGTCTATAGCAACCTTGCTGCCCGCAGCCCACATCAATGCTGCTCGGCAGGGTACTGGACCAAAGCAAGGGGGGCTTCAAAATCCAGTGAAGCGTCTAGTGCAAGGGTATATGATATATATTGATATATGATATGCCAAAAATCGTAGTCATGAAGTCAAATCCAGTGAGGAGTAAATGATACATGAGAAGTGCATATGCGGATAGCTAGGTATTATTTATGTATGATTGTACGTGTATATTGTTTATGTCTATATAGGACACTTGGGAAGAGGATTTTCGTTGAGTTAGTGCCCCTTCTGTGTGGTCTGTGTGGTGCAGGCAGCCATCAAGCCAATCAAGCCTCAAGCACCTGATTGGCTATCCTGGAAAGGAGGGCTTACTCAACATGCTTATCTTTTAGGGAACATTTCTCGGGGGAAGTGTGATGCCCCAAGAATCTTGGCAATTGCTGGTGGATTTGATCTACAGTTGGTCAAAATATGTTAAAGGAGGGTAATTTAATTTGGGATTTTTTTTTTTTTTTTCCCTCCTCTCCTGGTGGCTTCTGTGGCTCCTGGTGGCTCCTGGTGGCTCCTGGTGGCTCCTGGCTCCTAGAGCTCCTCGCTCCTATGGCTCATTTATCATCTATCGATCAATCTATCA